>Ga0182012_10000201_pt1 | contig 67811 bp, 65 predicted proteins | sample 612S2SmetaG_FD_120486 | JGI IMG/M metagenome (GOLD analysis project Ga0182012, IMG submission 120486) | Permafrost microbial communities from Stordalen Mire, Sweden - 612S2S metaG | ecosystem: Environmental > Terrestrial > Soil > Wetlands > Permafrost | place: Sweden: Stordalen | collected... | reverse complement strand
TTGCTTGTATGGGCGGCCTTGACCGGCCTGTCGATGGCCGGCGAAATGCCATTTGATCCGGTTCACTACGAAGCGATGCGCAATAGCGGGATGCCGTTCGCAGTGGTGTTCCACGCCGATTGGTGTCCGACATGTCGCGCCCAGGCGCCCATATTGAAAAAATTGACGCAATCACCCGAGTTCAAGGGCATCACGCTGTTCGTCGCCAATTTCGATACCGAGAAGGTGCTGGAGCGCTCCTTGGGGGTCAGCAAGCAAAGCACCATCGTGGTGTTCAAAGATGGCAAGGAAGCGGCGCGGTCGACCGGAGAAACGCAATACGACAGTCTGCGGGAGATATTGAGCCGCGCTGAACCCAACGCACCGCGCTGACCGCATGCGTCAGCGAGCGGCAGCAGGTATCGCAATCGTAGCCCTCTGTCTGACAACCCCGGTCGTGGTGTCGCGGGGGTCGAATGGGATGGATCGAGACCCGGACGGTGGGAGCCTGTATGCGGCGCTCCGCGAACAGCCGCATACCACGCTGTCGGCCTGCGGCGGGGACATCGCGATAGTGTTTGCCGACGGGGCGCCCGGGCTTGATCGCGAGCGCGTGGTGGGATTCTCACATTCCGCGATCCGCATTCATGTGGGCCGCCATGCGAGCGAAGCCGCGTTTCGCGATGACTGGATCCTCGTCCATGAAATGACGCAGCTCGCGCTGCCGACCGTGCCCCGGCAAAGCGACTGGCTGCTCGAAGGCAATGCGACGTATGTCGAGCCGATCGCACGCGCTCAGGCCGGACAGATCGACTCGAGCGTGGTCTGGCGATGGGCGATCGAGGGCATGCCGAAAGGCCAGCCGCAAGCCGGGGATGCGGGACTCGACCACACCAGCACGTGGGGTCGCACGTACTGGGGTGGCGCGACCTTTTGGCTCCAGGCGGACTGGACTGTCGAGCACGTGATGGCTGCGGGCGATGCCGCCACCGAGACCCATGTTCTTTCAGGTCTTTATGCGGTGATGCGAAGCTTTCCGGCGCCGGTCGATATGGCGAACCTCTTTCGACGGCTGGGCGTCGATGAGCGTGACGGCGCCATCCACTACAACGACGATGCCCCGCTCGCCTCCATTCGCCGCCGTATCACCGAGCCCCGTCAGCCCCCGAACTGCGGATCCCTGTAAACCTGAGAAGGAGGATGGCACATCATGGTGAAGCTGCCCGCTCTCGTTTTTGACGTCAATGAGACGCTGCTTGATCTTGAAACGTTGAAACCGCACTTTGCGCGGATTTTCGGGGACGGCAACGTGATGAGGGAGTGGTTCGCACAACTGATCCTGTATTCCGAAGCGCTTACCCTCGCGGGCGACTATGCGGCGTTTGGCGAGCTCGGCGGCGCGGTCCTTGAGATGCTGGGAGACACCCGCGGTCAACCCATCAGCAGGCAGGACGTGCTTGCGATCAAGCAGGCGATTTCCTCGATGCCTTCCCATCCGGAAGTGCCCGATGCGTTGCGCCGATTGCGCGACGCCGGATTTCGATTGTTCACACTCACGAATAACCCGGCCGCCACGGCGACCGAGCAGCTCGAGCGCGCTGGATTGGCGGCTTTCTTCGATCGGCAGTTCAGCGTCGAGTCGGTCCGTCGGTACAAGCCGGCGCCGGAAACCTATCGGTTCGTCGAGCGCCAATTGGGCCTTGCATCGTCCGACTGCTGCATGATCGCCTGCCATACATGGGACACCCTGGGAGCGGCGGCCGCGGGCTGGGAAGCGGCGCTGATCGTCCGGCCGGGGAATGCGCCGCTCGGCCTGGGACCTCAACCTCACCTCATCGGTCATGACCTCAGCGTCGTTGCCGCCTCCCTGATGGCGAGGTACGGCGGCTCGATCGCCACGCCGGGGGCGGTGATTTCTTGAGATTGGCCACCTACGGGCTTGGGCTGCTGGCGGGCGCGCTGTCGATTTTGTCTCCCTGCGTCCTGCCGCTGGTGCCGGTACTAGCCGCCGCGGCCGTGGCCGCTCATCGCTTTGGACCGCTGGCCTTGGGAGTCGGGCTGGCCATGTCCTTCACGGTGGTTGGGCTCGCGGTGGCGACCCTGGGGGCGTCCCTGGGGCTCGATCCGGATACTTTCCGCACCGTCGGCGCGATGCTGCTCATCGCGTTCGGCGTCGTGCTGCTGGTGCCGCGCCTGCAAAACGCTTTCGCCCGCCTCACGAGCCGAATGAGCGATTCCGGCAACACCCTGCTCGCGCGTATGACAGGCGAGGGCTTGATGGGACAATTTCTCGTCGGCTCTGTGATCGGTATCGTCTGGAGTCCCTGCGTCGGCCCGACTTTGGGTGCTGCCACCACGCTCGCAAGTCAGGGCAAGAGCCTGCCCCAAATCTTCCTCTTGATGCTCGTTTTTGGTATCGGCGCTGCAGCGCCTTTGGTGGCGCTTGGATCGCTCTCCCGCACTCGGTTCGTGGCGATTCGCGGGCGTCTCATGAATGCGGGTCGTTACGGCAAGCAGATGTTCGGCCTGATTCTGGTGATCACGGGGTCTCTCATCTCGACGGGACTGGATAAATCGTTCGAAGCGTGGCTCCTTGACCGCAGCCCGGACTGGCTGACCCAACTCACAACACGGTTTTGACATTGATCGGCGGACCACGCTCCGAAATGAATGGAGCACGAGGCTCGACGAGCTGGTAGAGCCGGTAGCTCTCCGCTCCAATATCCATGAACGGGCGGAACGTGATCGTGCGCCGCTCCGCATTCAGTTGCCGGTCGCATGGGTGATGCGGGGTTCGCTCCGTCGCCAGGAGCGCGCGGCGGGTCAATGGGATCTCATCGCCCGCGGTCCCGTCCAGAACTCGCATCAGCACCAAGGGACCGTGCACCAAGGCGACGTCATTGGGATGGTCGGCGTCAACCGACAGAAGCCGTGACGGCAGCGGCAGCACCAGTTCCACTCGATCTCCGGGGCTCCAATCGCGCTGCAAAGCCGCAAAGGTTCCCGGGAGCCAGCCCGAGGATTGGCGTTGGCCGTTGATGTATACCTGAGCATCCGCAGCCCAGTGGGGAATTCGCAAGCGCAGGCTGAAGCGCACGACGGCTGGGAGTTCCAGCTCGAGGCGGATGACACCGTCGTAGGGGTACTGGGTGATGATGCCCAGCCCGCAACGCACGCTGTCCTGGGACCAGGTCACATGGGCCGGCACGTATAGGTTGACGAAGATTCCCTGCTCATCGAGGAAGCAGGCGCTGATGGCATAGTCCGCCGCCAGCAGCGGTAAGGTGCCGGAGCAGCACGGCCAGCGATCCGGATGAAAGCTTTTTTGCGCGCACCGGGTGTAGTCAGAGTAGTAGAACGCGCGCCCGTCCGGCTGTATGGGCAGCGCACCCAGGCTGGCGTTGTAAAAAATGCGCTCCATGCTGTCGCCGTATCGCGCATCGCGGGTGATGCGCAGCAGATACCGGGTCAGTTTGAAGTGGGCGTAGGATCCGCACGGGGTCTCGAAGCTCATCTTTCGATCCCGCAGACCCGCTCCCAGCGCACCGCTCGAGGGATCGATGAAATGTTCGTCCGGACCCCAGCCTCCCGTGGCATAGCTCTGCGCTTCGATGAAGTCAAAGCCCCGTTCCACCGCGCGCAGGTGCTCCATTGTGCCGAGCGACAGATACGCCCGGGCGGCCGAGCTGAGCGCGTTGACGTGGCTGTAGGCGTGCTTGCCGGGCAACACGTTATCACCCGCGCCGAGCGCGGAGAAAAATTCGTCGTACAGGAAGCGCTTCGCCAGCAATAAATGATGCGCCTCGCCGGTCAAGTCCCAGGCGAGGAACTGATTTTCGGGCAGGGTGTAGCTCTCGTCCCAGGCGTGCGCAGTGAAGTCCTCGTACGGGCGGCTATGCTCGTTGCGAGGAATGGCATGGCTTGGTAGATACGGGAGGGCGGTTTGGGTGGTGCGTTGAAGGGCGGCCAGTGCGGTGCGGTCGTCGGTGCGGCATTTGGCGTCGATGAGCCCGCCGACGAGTTTGTCGTAGATGTAGGCGGGGAAGCGGTTGTTTTCATAGAAGCGCGGGTCGATGGTCGCTGCGTAGGCGCGTACCAAGCGATGGATTTTGTGCTGCGAGGCGGCGTCGCGCGACATGCTAAAAAAGCGCGACAGCGCGCTAAGCCATTGACCGAACGTCGATCCGGGCGCAAAGGCCTCCGCGTCATACCAGCCACCGAGGTCGGCGCCTGGGGCTGCAACCTGCGCGCGCACTCTAAAGGGGCGCAGCAGCGAGTCCTCGTCGAGATCGAGGAGCAGTCGATGATTCTGCTCCACCTGTCGCTTAACAGGCCCGTCGGCGAACCGCACCTGGCCGTAGTCGAGCTCACGAAGCAATGGGCGCGCGGCAGGGTTCATGGCCGACGATCGAATGATGAAGGAGCGTAGTTGCGAATTGTGACAAAAATTGCGACTTTGGGAAGCAGAGCCGACCATAGCGCGGCCGTGTCGCAAGTCAAGTTGAACCTGCCTATGATGGGCTGGCTTCGATCCTCAGGAAGAAAGTCATGAAAGCATCCAAGGGTTCGTGCGCCATGGCGGTCATGGGCAAGGCGTCGGTGCCAGGCCGAGCCAAAACGCGGCTCATCCCGGAAGTGGGTGCCGAACACGCGGCTCGCTTGAACACCGCTTTCCTCCAGGACATCACGGCCAATTTGCTGCTGGCGGGGGCCGAGGTGCCGATCAGCCCGTATGTGGCTTACGGACCCGCGGGTGCGGAGCATTTTTTCCTCGATCACCTCTCGGCGCAGGTGGAGCTCTTCGAATGCAGCCAGCCGGATTTTGGTGACTGCCTGTTTCAGGCCATCGTCACGATGCTCGATCGCGGCCACTGCGCCGCTTGTGTGGTCAACGCCGACAGCCCCACGCTGCCGACTCGCTATCTCATCGAAGCCGCGGCCCAGCTCGCGCTCCCGGGAGATCGGGTCGTTCTCGGGCCGGCGACGGACGGCGGCTATTATCTTCTCGGGCTCAAAGCTGCACACCGGCGCCTGTTCGAGGATATTGCCTGGAGCACACCGAGTGTTGCCGCGCAAACCCGTGACCGGGCAGCCGACCTGGGGTTGGAGCTCATCTCGCTGGAGCCCTGGTACGACGTGGACGACGGCGCATCCTTGAGGCAGCTCGTGGCCGAGCTGGCGCAGCCTGGCTGCGCCTCGCCTGAAGCCTCGGCGAGATATGCCGCGCCGATGACGCGTGCCGCGTTGGATGGCATCTTCGAACAGCCCCTGCGCGCGATGGCATGAAGTGGGTCCGCTCATTGCGCCCGGGCTTTTGGATTGCATCCGGGCTGAGCGTGCTGGTGTCGACCGTGGCGTTGAAGTTGCTGTGGGACTGGTCGATGGGGCCCTTCGTGGTGGCCTTCGGTGCGCTCATGGCGCTCTATGGCTATGCGGGCTTCTGCGTGGTCAAGGGGAAATTCCATGCAGCCGGGGCGGAGACTTCCACGCTCGCCGCCATACTCGTGGTGGCGGTGCTACTGCGCGCGATTGCACTGTTCGCGCCTCAAGCGCTGTCGACCGATATCTTTCGCTATGTCTGGGATGGGCGCGTGCAGGCCGCGCATATCAATCCGTATCGATTCATCCCGGCGGACCCGGCGCTCGCGCCGCTGCGCGATGATTCCATCTATCCCAACATCAATCGAGCGGACTATGCGCATACCATCTATCCCCCCACCGCCCAATTAGCGTTTCTTGCGATCGAGCGGGTGAGCGACAGCGTCCTTGCGATGAGGTTGGGTTTGATCGGTTTCGAGGCGGTCGCCGTCGCCTGCCTGATTGCGCTGCTGCGACGCCGGGGCCTCCCCACCACCCGGGTCCTTTTGTACGCCTGGCATCCGCTGCCCATTTGGGAATTCGCCGGCTCGGGCCATGTGGATGCGATAGCCATCGCGTTTTTGCTGCTCGCTTTTCTCGCCGCCTCGCGCCGGGCCCCCCTGTGGACCGGCATTGCGCTCGCCGCGGCGACGTTGGTCAAGTATTACCCCATTGTCGCGGCGCCGGCGCTCTATCGGCGCTGGGATTGGCGCATGCCGGCCGCATTCGCGATGACCGTGCTGTTGCTGTATGCGCCCTATCTGGGCGTCGGCTCGGGAGTTTTTGGGTTTGCGTCGGGGTACGCGGCAGAGGAAGGGCTGCGCGACGGCAGCGGGATCTGGATTCTCTCCTTGTTGAAGGCGTTCGGGCATTTGCCCGATCATCCGCTGCTCTACTTCGTGCCCTTCGTGGCAGGGGTCCTCATGGCCACCGGTCTGTGGGTCTTGTTCTCGGCCGGCCGGGACAAGGCCGTCCGGATCGAACAGTTGACGCTCATCGCAGGTGCCTTCACGGTCTGCGTCTCGCCGCATGACCCCTGGTATTTCACGTGGCTGGTGCCGTTCCTGTGCTTTCGAATATCGGCGTCCATCCTATGGCTCACGGCCGCTTGCACCCTGATGTACGCGATGCCCGAGCCGACCGGACTAGCCGCTCAATCGCTCATTTATCTGCCTTTCCTTGGAATCGTGATGTTGCAAGTGGCCCTCAAACGGCCCTCCACTCATTGGGAGATCCTCGATGCTCCGCCCAGCCATTGATCCGCGTCGCTACTTCGAAGGGGTGTCGGAGAATCGATCGGCCGTCGCCGCCGCGGCGCCCGTGTGCCTGTACTTGGAGACCACCAATCGATGCAACTTGCTGTGCACGACCTGCCCGCGCACCTATGAGGAGCTCGAGCCGCCCGCCGACATGAGCTGGGAGCTGTTCACGCGCATCGTCGACCAATATCCTGAGATCGCGCGCGCGGTCTTGCACGGTATCGGCGAACCGATGATGGTGAAAGACCTTCCAAGGATGGTGCGCTATCTGAAGGCGCGGGGTACTTACGTGCTGTTCAACACGAACGGCACGCTGTTGCGCCCCAAGAAAGGTCGGGAACTCATCGATGCGGGTCTCGATGAGCTGCGCATCTCGCTGGACGCCGCCGAGGCACGGGCCTTTAAGCTCGTCCGCGGCCGGGACTGGTTCGAGCGCATCGTGCGCAATGTGCGCGAGTTCGTCACGCTCAAGCATCAACTGGGCGCGGCCAATCCTCGCGTATCCCTGTGGCTCACGGGGCTGCGGGAAACGCTCGAGCAGCTGCCCGACTTCATTCGGCTCGCCGCCGACCTGGGTGTTCTCGAGGTGCATCTGCAGCGGCTGGTGCACTTTCCGGAGGGTCAGGGATTGGCGCGGCCGCAATCTTCGCTGTTCGAGCGGCTGCAAGGTGAGGAGGCCCGGTTGCTGGAGGATGCTCGACGGGTCGCCTCGGAGCGCGGCGTCACGTTCGACGCCTCGGGCGCCGGTGAGCCGGAAGCGAGCCTGAAGCGCAGCGACGGGGAGCAACCCTGGTCGATTTGCCGCCGCCCCTGGACTCTCATGTACTTCACCGCGCACGGCAGAGCGATTCCCTGCTGTATCGCGCCGTTTTCGATGCGCGGATACGAAAGCTTCACCCTGGGAGATGCGTCGCAGCAGTCGCTGCGCGACATCTGGAACGGGCCGGGCTATCAGAGCTTCCGTGCCGCGCTGTTGAGCGATTCGCCCCCCTCGGCCTGCGCGAGTTGCGGGCTGCGCTGGAGTCTATAGATCGATGGCGGACGGTGCTGAGACTGACGAGCGAGAGCGACCCGCAGCCCTGGAGGTCGCGAGGAACACGCAGGTTGCCGATGGCCGGCATGCCCCCGCGTCCGCCATGGTGGGCGTCGACGCCGAGCTTCGACAAGACGCCATCGAGCGCCTGCGGGATGCCATCCTCCGCACGCAGGCATTTCTGAATCGGCCGGATCGCACGCCGTCGGGCGCGGCCGATCCGACCCGCACGCTCTGTGCATCCCTCGGGGCAGAGGCGCAGAGGTTCCTGCGCGGGCCGCTCGGCCACCGTAGCGGCCGCATGCCGTCCGAACACACATTGCGATCCGCCTATCGACTGGCTGGAGCGCTTGCGAACCTGGTTGCGTCGAACGCGCCCGCCGCTCAAGAAAGCACTGTCCTCGACGCGGTGCCGCCCGCCGTGAAGCGCGAATCCGTGGCTTATGGGCGTTATGGCAGCGCGGAGATTGCCGCTCAAGAGGCGGCGTACGCGCGCATGCTGGGGATCGACACGAGGCGCTCACGGTTGTTGCTGACCTCCTCGGGCATGGCGGCCTACGCCCTGATCGAGACATTCCTGCTGCGTGAGGTGCTCGAGTCCGGGGACCGGATCCTCTTGAATCCGCTGATTTACTTCGAGACCCGTCATCAGGTTCAATCGCTGCGATTCTTTGATGTGAGGATTGCCCGCGGCGGGAGCCGCCAGGACACACTCGATGCCATCGCGCAGCACAGCCCGCGAGTGGTGTTCGTCGATCCGCTGACCAATTCCGTGGAATTGAGGCTGATCGATCTGCCGCGGTTGCTCGACGACGCGGAGGACATTTGCGAGCGCGACACCTGGTTCGTCATCGATGGGACCTTGCTGTCCGGAAGTTTCGATCCGTTCGCGAAGACGCGCCGACGCGTCCGGGTGCTGTATTACGAGAGCGGTTGCAAGTATCTGCAGCTGGGCGCCGACCTGGGGCCGGCAGGGGTGGTCGCGGTCGAGAGCGCGCTCGCCGATCGGTTCGAGCATTGGCGGCGTGGCATAGGAGCGGTTGCGGCGGATCTGCTGGTGCTACCGCGGGTCTCGCGCGGCGCTTATGTGGACTTTTTACGGCAGCAGACCGCCTGTGCGCGCGCGATCGCCGAGGCCGTGCAACAGGGCGTGCGGGGCCGCGCACCGGTCATCGCCTGCTCCTACCCCGCCCAGCCCGACCATCCGGACTTCGAGGAAGCGGGGGCATACGAGCATCTGGGGGGCGTGCTCGCCTTTCGGTTCCTCGACCCTGGATTGAATTGCCGTCAGCCGCTGGAGCTGTTCATCGATCGGCTCATCGCGGCGGCACGGTTGCGCGGCGTTCCCTTGACGGCGGGTGTCAGCTTTGGCTTTCGAGTGCCCCGGGTCGGAGCCGCCTGGATCAGCTACGACTGCAACGAGGCCTTCTTGAGATTGTCCGCCGGCGTGTCCCTCGATGCGGCTCGGCGCTTGGGGAGGTTGCTGGTCGAATGCGCGCATCAATGAACGCCGCCAGGCCGAAAGCGCCCATTGTGCTCATCGTTCCAACGCGCAACGAGGAGGGTGCGATCGGGCCGGCCCTTGCCAAGGTTCCGCGCCACCGTGTCGATCGCATCATCGTCGCAGACGGCAATAGCACCGATTCGACGGTGGCGAGGGCGCGAGCGGCGGGCGCGGAGGTGATCGCGGCGGGTCGGGGTTACGGGCGCGCCTGTTGGCTCGGCGCGCTCGCGGCGCCGGACGATGCGATTCTCGTCTATATGGACGGGGACGGGAGTGACCGCGCGGATCTCATCGAATGGCTCGTTGACCCCCTCCTGTCGGACCAAGCGGATTTCGTGATCGCATCGCGCACCCGCGGCGAGCGCGAGCCGGGGAGCATGGGATGGCATCAAGTGGTGGCGGGCCACCTGGCCGGCCTCATGATCCGCGGACTCTATGGCGCGCGGTACACCGACATGTGCGCGTTTCGGGCGATTCGACGTTCGCACTTGTTGGGTCTGGGCATGAAGGAAATGAGCTATGGATGGAATCTCGAGATGCAGATGCGCGCGGCGAAAGCGGCTCTGCGCGTGCTCGAGATTCCGGTGCCGTATGGCGCGCGAGTGAGCGGTGAGTCCAAGGTCTCCGGCCATTTCGGAACGGGCGTTCGAGTCAGCTGGCAGCTTGCCTCGACCTTCCTGCGCGTGGCCCTGTCATGAGCGCACGCGTCGTCCCCTTCGCCACGCCGTACGACTGGGCCGCACAGTTGTCGGGCGGTCCCGATCTGTCGAGCGAGACCGGCGCGTGGGACACGGCATTGTTGCGGCATTGGACGGGCACCTCGCCGGTGATGGAGCAGCCGTGCCTCGACCATCACTACATCGTGCAGCACCTCGGTGGCCCGAAGCATGTCGAACGACGCGGCGACGGCCCGATGCGTTCGGCTGCCATTACGAACGGGGCGCTGACCATCGTTCCGGCCGGCACCCAATTCAAATGGAATACGCGAGGACCGATCGAATTCGCGCATCTGTACATATCCCCCGCCCTTCTGGCCCGAAGCGCCGCGCGCTTCGACAAGGCGCATGAAATTTCCCTGATCGATCGCATCGGCGTCGTGGATCCCTTGCTGATGTCGCTATTCGGGACGATGCTCGAGGAGATTCGCGCGCCCAGCATGCAGGGGCCGTTGTACCTGGATAGCTTGCTCGACGTCTTCATGCTGCGACTGGTCACGACGCAATGTAATTTGAGGCTCCGCCCCTCAAAAGCCCGGGAAACACTCTCCCCGATTCGCGTCAAGCGGGTCACCGAATTCGTCGAGGCGCATCTCCACGCCCCGCTTCGAATCGGGGATCTCGCCCGGGTCTGCGGCGCCAGCGACTTTCATTTCTGTCGAGCGTTTCGGAACTCCATCGGCGAGTCCCCGTATCAATATGTGGTGAGGCGCCGTATCGAGCGCGCGCGGCACATGTTGATCCAGACAGATTCTCCTCTGGAGGCCGTCGCACGCGCCTGTGGGTTCAAAAATGTGGCCAGCTTCAGCAAGTCCTTCACCCGCGTGCTCGGGACCACGCCCCACCGCATTCGGGATCGGATGCACAGGGGCTGATCGATGAGCTAGATGCCGGCGAACCAGTTTTCGCCCAGATTCTCCCAGTATCCACCCGGAAATTGGTTCGTCACCTCGATCGCGGTGATCCACTTGGGATTCTTGTAGCCGAGTTTGGTCGACATGCGCAGACGCACTGGAAAGCCAAACGGGTCGGCCAGCTTTTGGCCCGCGTATTGGGTCGCCAGCAGGGTTTGCGGATGGAGCGCCGTCGCCATGTCGATGCTGCTGGGATAGTCGTCGGCGGTTTTGAAAGCCACATACTTGGCGTGAAGGTCGGCGCCGACCCGTTCGAGGAAGCTGCGCAACGTGGGGCCCGACCAGCCCCCGATGTAATCCCAGCCCTCGACGCAGATATGCTTGATGACCATGCTGCTGGAGGGAAGCGTCATGAGGCGCTCGAGCGTCCAAGGGCGCTTGTCCGTCACCAAGCCGGCCAGCTCGAGCTTCCAATCCGCCACGGCCACCGGTTTCACCTCGGTGATGTCGTAGTACGCGTTGAACTTGGGCGGCCGCAGAATCATCGACGCGGGGTAGGTCGGGGCCAGGTGATTGGGATCGAACAGCGCCGCTTGCACCCGATCGTTCCACTTGGAGATCTGGCGCAGCCCCTTGTCGATGGAGGGGTCCGACGTGACATCACACCCCGTCAACAGGGCGAGTGCGCCGAGCGACAGGCCGCCGCGGATGATCCCGCGACGCTGGAGAAGCCGGATCCGGTCGCGGTGGTTGTCGAGAATATCGGGGTCCGGCGGTTTTGAGGGTCGAAACGGCGATCTCATGAAGTCTTTCCTCGCGGCTGCAGACGCGGACCACCGCTCAACATGGCCCATAGGGTTTGTGGCACGAGCAGGGAGAGCGCAACGTGCACCATCAGAAAACCGACGATCACCGACATGCCGACGAAATGCTCGACGCGCACCGCCTGAAAGCCGCCGAGCAGCGCCACCGCGGAGGAGAACTGAATGGGCTTCCAGATCAGCAGGCCGGTCACCACCTGCGAGATGCCCGCCAGGATGACCACGATGTAGAGCAACTTCTGCACCGCGTTATACACGGTGAGATCGTCATGCGCGATTTTGAAATGCAGCGTCTCGCGGATCGTTTGTACCAGGGCGTCGATGCGGATCGGCAGCATGCGCTCGCGCAGGCGGCCTGTTGCGAAGCCATAGATGAGATAGGCCAGGCCGTTCAACGCGAGCACCCACATGGCGGCGAAATGCCAAAGCAGGCTGGGCGCCGCCCAGCTGCCGAGGCGCAGGGCGGATGAAAAATGCAGGCCATGGATGATGACATCGTCGTCGTAAATGCCCCAGCCCGACATGATCATGGCGATCATGGCGAAGGCGTTGATCCAATGCATGATCCGTACTGGGAGCGGATGCAATCGCGTGGGTGTGGGCTTCATGCACGGATTCCTCAGTGAGACGGGTGCGCCAAGCCCATGTGGATCACCTCGTTGGGACCGAGCACCGTGCCGCTACCGGCCTGGAAGGTCGGGAAGGCGCCCAAAGCCTGCGGCGTGAAGTCGAGCACTTCAAGCTGCTGTCCCAGCAGCACCATCGCTTCTGCGGGGACGGCGATGTCGCGCCCACCGAATCCCCAGAATCCGCCGTACTTGATGACGATCGCCAATTGTTGGTTCGGGAACCGGACGACATCGACCACATGTCCGAGTATCGGTTGACTCTCGACCGGCTCGAGCACCGTTCGTTGGATCAGGTCTCCGACGCGCACGGGCTGCGGGAACCGCTTCGCCGCGAAGGCGCGCAGGTCGCTGCCCGGAGGAGCCGCTTTTTGCGCCGGCGCGGCTGCGGCGAGAAAGCAAACGCCAAGGATCGACAGCGCCAGGCGGAGCGGTCTGAGATGTCGGGCCACTGACTACACCTCGTTGTGCCGCATTGGATGCTTCCCTTCGGCCTATCCTAAAGCATAGCGCCGTCGCGCGCCGATGTCATTCGGGCGTGCCAAGCCGCATCGCAATTTTCGGCGCAAATCGCAAGATCCTGCCGGCTGGAACGTCGGCGGCGGGCGGATTACGGCGTCTTGAAGTTGAGCGCCAGTTCCCACATGCGCGGCATCCCGACCGTGCCGGTGTTGAGTCCCAACGCAGCGATGTTGTATCCGGTCAGCCGGTAGTACTTGTCGAGCAGATTGCTGCCCGAGAGCTGGGCGTTCCAGCGGCCTCCGGCCGGATGGTAGACGATCCGCCCGCCGAGCAAACCGTACGAGGGGATGTAGACCGAACTCGCGTCGGAGGCCGTGTTGACCCAACTCGTCCAGCCTTCATCGGCGCGCAGAGTCAGTCCTGCCGAATTGGGCAGTGTCATATCGTACTGCAGGCCCGCATTGGCGGAATATCTCGGCGCGTAGGGAAAGGGCGTGCCGGCGACGATGCCGCTGGTCGCCGCGTAGTCCGAATATCCGGATTCGAGATAGCCAAAGGCGTAATTGAGACTGACCGACTTCCAGGCGAGCCACTGCCCCTCTGCCTCGAGCCCCTTCACCCGGCCCTTGCCGCCGTTCACGATCACGTTGTTGAAATCGATATCCTCGGTAACCTGCACATTGGAGTACCGGCTGTCGAACACGGAGGTATTGAAGCGCAACGTGTCATCGAACAGCACGGACCGCAGACCGATCTCATAGCTTTTCAATGTCTCCGGCGAGTACGCCTGCACGCCGCTTGCGACCTGCGTCCCACCTCCCTGATTGAACCCTTCGGCATACGTGGCGTAGGTCATGATGGCGGCTGTCCATTGGTACTGCACCGACAGCCTCGGAGCCCAGTTGGTATAGACGCCGTGAACCACGGGACCCAATGGTCCGGCACCATTCGATTCCAGGCTGACCGACGGAACGCAGCAAAGCACCGGGATCGGCTGATTGGGCACGAACGCTGTGACGGTGTCACTGTCGCGGTTGTAGCGCACGCCGGCCGTCAAGGACAGGCCGTCCGTCGCCTTGAAGGTCCATTCCGAAAAGCCCGCCACGCCGTGAATGTCGTAAACGTCGAGATCGTCCACGTCGGAGATGAAGGTGGGAAGGTGCAGATGAACGGATGAGGGTATCGCGCCCGCCCCGACCAGCAGGGAGGTAAGGTAGGCGTTGGCCGCCGCATTGTCCGCCGGATTCACGTCGGACTTCAGCTCGTTGCCGAACCAGTTGTTGCGCCGCCATTGCCGATGGTCGCTGTAATCGTACAACCCCGTGGTGCCCGTCCAACGTTCGCCGTGAAATAACAGCTGCGTTTCCGAGGTCCACTCCTGGATGTGATTGGTATTTTCGCCCTCGAACATGTCGTACGGGATGGAGCTGAAGTCCTCGAAGCTTTCGCTGTGCACCGTCCGGTAGCCGGCAAGCTCGGCGAGCTCCCAATCGGGATTGAATTGGTAGTTCAGCAGGGCCTTGTAACTCGTGGCATTCGTGTAGAACTCCGGACCATTGTAGTTGCCGGCGGTCAGCCATTGCTGCGTTGGCCCAAACACCCATCGCTGATTCACCTTCAGGCCCGCCCCGTTGTACAAGCAGGTCAAGTTCGGCTGCGGCAGGACGCAGGTGGGGCTAAGCCGCCAAATGGTCGAAGGATTCCCATTCGTGCCGATATCGTTCTCTTCGACGATGAACCGCGCCTTGAAATCGTCCGTTGGTTTCCACAGGACGTCCAGGCGCGCCACGAGATCGTCCTGGCTTCCGTACGCGTTGTCGACGCTCACGCTCGGCAGATATCCGTCGCGCGTCACCTTGGCCACGGTAACCTTGGTGAGCAGCGTCGAGCTCAGCGGCAGGTCCGCCGCGCCGCTCACGTTGAAGCGCCGATAGTCACCGACAGTGGCCGAAAATCTCGCTCCGAACTCATCCGCCGGCGGGGTCGTGACATATTGGATCGCGCCGCCCAGCGTGTTCTTGCCGAACAGGGTGCCCTGCGGTCCACGCAGGACTTCGACCCGGTCCATCTCGATGAGATCGGAGAAAAATCCGAACGGCTCCTGGTAGGCAATGCCGTCGACGTACACCCCGACGCTCGGCAGACCGCGGATGCGGAAACTGGCCTGTTCGGTGCCGAAAAAATTATAGGGGGCCGGGGAGAAGTTCACGATCGCGTGATCAAGCGCGGCAACGTTGTTTATTCCACGGATTTCGAGATCAGCCGCGCTCAAGCTCGCGATGGAGATCGGGACGCGCTGCAAGTCCTCGGAGCGCCGTCGTGCGGTGACAACGACTTCCTCCAGTGTGCCGTCGCCCCCCTCAACGGCCACGGAGTCGGCGCCGAGAGCGCCCGCGCCCTGACCTGCGCCCAACAAGAGGGCTGCGGTGAAAGCCGCTGGTTGCACGATTCGCTTCGCCGCATAGGCGCCGATCATTGGTTCGATTCCTTGTTGAGTTGCATTTCTGGTTCGGAGTCGACAGGCACGCCGAGATTGTGTGGGCCGCCGTTGCAAAGGGAATCGAGTACCGCGCGCGCGCGCAAGAATTCCGTCTGCAGCGCCATTGAGGCAGTGCCGAAATCGGCGAACCCCTCCCGGGAAGCGCACTCCTCCAAAGCGGCAGCGAGCGCGGACAGGGGTGCCGCGCCGACTGAGGAGGCGCTGGATCTGAGCGTATGCGCGCGCATCTGGATGGTGTTGCGATCGCGTTGCTCGGCCGCGCGGGAAATGTCTTCGAGTAAATGGGTCGTGATTGTCGTGAATTCGGCGACCAGCAACGCCATTTCCGCGCCCATGGCCTCCTCGACCCGACGATAGATGATGACATCGATCGGGTCGCCCATCGGGACGGGGTCGATCTGCGCGCTCGCCGGGCCGCTCACGTTCGGCGGGGCCGTAGGCAGCCACCGCGCAAGTTCTGCGGTGATTTGCGACCGCTGGAACGGCTTGGGCACGAAGCCGTCCATCCCGGCCTGGCGGCATGAGTCCACCGCTTCGCGCAGCACGTTGGCGGTCATGGCTATGACGGGGCGCCGGCCCGGGTACTGCCCCGACGCCTCGGCAATGCGGATTCGCCGGGCGGCCTCGAGCCCATCCATCACCGGCATGTTCATGTCCATCAGGACGAGGTCAACGGTCTCGACTGCCAGCAATTCCAGAGCCAGACTGCCATTCTCCGCTTCGAGAACCTCAAGACCCATTTGCTTCAGCGTCGCGCGTGCGACCTTGCGATTGACGATGTTGTCCTCGACCAGCAGAACGCGGCCCGTGAAGCGCTGTTCCAGCCGGTCGGCGACGCAAACCTCGGCCTCCGCTGGTGCGCTCGTTGCGCGCGCACAGCGCATCGTGAAGGTGAACGTCGATCCGATGCCGGGTGCACTCTTAACGTCGAACCTGCCACCCATCAACTGCACCAGGCGCAGGCATATCGCGAGGCCCAATCCGGTGCCGCCGAAGCGCCGGCTGGTTGACGCTTCGGCTTGCGAATAGGCGCGGAACAGCTTCGCTTGTTGATCCGGTGTCATGCCGACACCTGTGTCCGTGACGGCAAAGGCGACCATTACGTCTTCGCTCACGGCTTGCGCAACGCGCAGCTCGATGCGGACCGAGCCGCTGATCGTGAACTTCAATGCATTGCTTAGAAGATTCGAGAGTACCTGCCGAAGGCGACCCGGATCGCCGATGAGTTTGCGCGGAACCTCGGGAGACACCTCCGTTTCGATCGTCAGGCCCTTGGCGGACGCCCGGGCGGAGAACAGTGCGATTACCTCATTCAAACTACGCACCGGATCGTACGCTACCAACTCCAGGTCGAGTTTGCCGGCATCGATCTTGGACAGATCAAGAATGTCGTTGGTGATCGACAGCAGCGATTGTCCTGAACCGAGGATCGTTTGCGCATAGTCCCGCTGCTCGGGACTGAGTGGCGTTTCCAGCAGGAGCTCGGTCAGACCGAGCACGCCATTCAGCGGGGTACGAACCTCATGACTCATGTGGGCGAGGAACTCGCTTTTGGCGCGTGCGGAGGTCTCGGCTACCTCGCGCAGGCGACGCTCGGTCTCGTGCTGATGCGCGGCGGCGGCGGTGCGTTCGCGCATCAGGGCATCGAAGCTGCGTGCCAAATCGCCGATCTCATCATGCCGGGCGACGAATTTAAGGTTCTGCTCGCCGTGCTGCGTGCGCAGCTTCTCGATGTCGTCGCGCAACACGGACAGCGGATTTAGCGTGCGCCAGGCAAACATCGAGGCGACAGGAACGACGAGAAGGCAAACTCCCAGCGTTATTCGCCAAAGGCGCTGTTCCGCCAAGCGGATCGGCGCGTAGGCTTCCTCGATCGGCACCGCGGCTATCAGCAGCCAGTCGACCGCCGTCAATGATTTGTAGCTGAACAATCCATGCAATCCGCTGCCGGTAGTGTCCTCCGCGCTGCCTTCGAAGCCATGCATGGCGCGGGTCGTTGCGGAGGTCGCCACGGGCGTCCAGGACTGCAACACCATCGGCTTTTGCGGGTGGACCAGGTAGCGGGGGGTGGGGCCTTTGGTCAGCAGGAAGAATACGCCGGATTTTCCGACCCTGGCGTCGGCCAAGGTGCCAAGCAAGTTCTTGTTCTGAAGTGTGAGGCAGCCGATCAACACGGCAGCAAGGCGTTGGTCCGCGGTAAACATGGGCACAAAGATCCGCAGCGCGGGTTCGCCGTGCACCCCGCTCAGCGCCGGTTGGCCGATCACCGGTTGAAGCGTAGCCTTCAGCGTCTCCAAATCGGTCTGATCGGCACTGCTCAGCGCGACCCGGTGGGGAAGCTCCGGAAAATCCGTGATGAGATCCCCGCTCGGGGTCACGAGCAACAAATCATCGAACGATGCCAACAGTGCCGGTCGGGCCCTGAAGTAGTTGCGGGTGGCATCCCGCGACTGCAGCTCGTCGATCGGAAAGCCTTTGGCCAGGCGCACCAACACGTCCCGATTAGTCTCAACTTTGGCATCCAAATCCTGTGCGATACGAGAGACAGCCGCAAATTGCTGATCGAACAGCAGGCGAGTCATGTCCTGCCGCATGTAGTGCATCTGCACCGCGCTGGCCAATACCAGGATCACCACCGACAAAGCGACGATGCCGAGCACCACCTTCGATTTGAGACTGAATGCGTGCATGGTGCCGGCTGTCGGTCGCGGGTTAGCTACGCGTAATCGCAAGCCAGTAGGGCAGCGGCAGGATGCCGCAAGGCAAGAAGGAGCGGCACAGACGAGTCATGATTGGCTGCAGGGCTTAGGCTGACCTGCATCTAGTCGGCGGAGGGGCCGATTTCTGAACCGCGAAAGTACCTAGGCGGCTACGTGAAGTTCCTGGGGCGCCACCTGCTGAGGCGCGTCCACATATGGAATATTATCTCGTATATGGGACGCTCTAAATCAAAACAAAGCCGAGCGCTCGCGGATCACCTGCGAAAGCTCCGCATGGAGCGCGGACAATCGCTGCAGGATCTCGCCCGTAAATGCAGCGTCAGTCGCGCCACGCTGTCACGCATCGAGAACGGCGAGGTGAGCCCGACCGCCGAGACTATGGGGCGTTTGGCCACTGCGCTTGCACTGCCACTGTCCCAATTGCTCGCTCCCATGGAACAAGGATTTTCGCCACTCGTTCGCCATGCCGAGCAAAGCATCTGGACCGATCCGGAAACCGGCTATGCGAGGCGCACCCTCTCCCCGCCGAGCAGGCAACTCCAGCTTGAATTGATCGAGTGCATGATCGGTCCCAACCAGAGAATCGCATACGAAAAACCTGCGCTTCCTGGGCATGAACATCATCTGGTCCTCCTGTCGGGGACCCTGACCATGACCATCGACGATGTCGGCTACGAGCTCAGACCTGGCGATTGCCTGCGGTACAGGCTGCAGGGGGCGTCACGCTTCGAAACCGGCGATGAGCCCGCACGCTACATCATCGCAATGAGTTGAGGGATATGGCGCCCTGGTTGACCGCGGTTATCAGCGCACCAGAATGCGGGGGCACGTAGGCGACCGGCGCAACGCGCGAGGCTGACGACCAGCGGTGCGCGGGTCGCCTAACGTGCGGCTTGAGCGGGTTGGGACGCTTCTACCCTACCCGATTGGAGAGTCCCCGACACGCACCGATAGGTCCACGATGGCCCTCCTTATCCGCCGCAGGAGTCATTGTGAATTCAACTCTCGCCGAATGGACCGCCGCCCGCCGGGCGCTCGCCGAACAAGCCGCCCTCGGGGTCGTCGCAATCGACCGGGGTCGAGGCGCGAGCTTTTCAGGGATAGTCTGGGACTCGGAAATCCTGGTAACTGCGGCCGAAGTCCTTCACGGTGCAGACTCGGTGACAGTGCGGACCGCCCACGAGTCGATCCCGGCCTCGATCCTGGCCTGTGACCTCTCAGTCGATGTTGCGGTCCTGCGCGCAAAGACCGGGGCTCCAGCTCTTTCGATGGCAAACCCCACTGCCTTGGCAGCGGGCGACGACGTCCTGGTGGCGGGGCGCGGTGATTCTGCGGCGGCGGTCCTTTGGACAAATATTGAGCTAATCGGGCCCGCCTGGCGCTCACGCGCCGGCGGCGAACTCGATCGCATGATTCGCCTTTCGCCGGGCCTTGACCCACCGCTTGAGGGCGGCGGCGTGTTTGATTTCGACGGGCGACTCTGTGCTATGGCGGTGCGAGGACCGCGGCATCAAACACTGGGGATCCCCAGTGAGACGATCGAACGGATAGTTGCAACGGTGCTCAAGCATGGACATCTACCTCAGCCCTACCTTGGAGTTCGCCTACAGCCCGTCAGGCTGGATGAATGGCTCCGACAGCAACTCGCCCGAGCCAACGCGGAGGCCACCATCGTCATAGGCGTCGAGCGCGATTCCCCGGCATCGGCCGCCGGCCTTCTTTTGGGCGACCTGATCCTCTCGGTCGCGAATCAGCCGATCGAGAGCGCTGTGGACCTCAAACTTGCGGTGAGCCGCATCCCGCTGGAATCTCCGGTTGGCGTACAGGTCTATCGGGCTGGCGCAACGCTTGATATCCCCGTCGTCGTTCGCGAGCGTGGCAGCCGGTAGCGGTCTTGGGAATCGCGCTCCCTGCCCCCATGTCGCGCCAGTGAACCCGATAGTTGCTGCCGCGAGTGATGACGTACAGCGAGTGCTGGTCAGCCTTGCGCAGGCGTCCAAATTCGACGTTCGGGCAGTTGCAAGGGACCCAACGACGCTGACTGAATTGCTGCGGCCGGCGCTCGGTGGATGGATGGTCACCGGAGGCCCTTTGACTCAGGCGAGACCGTTCCTCATCGCCGCCCGCACGGCCAAGGCGGCGGCCGTGGCAGTGATATTCGGCAACCCCGGCGAGGAAGATCGGTCGCATCTCGGTTACGGTGGATTGGCTGTCCTTCGGGCGACACCGCAGGATGACGCCTTTCTGGCTGCGGTGATGGCCAGTCGCGCCGGTTTGAGCGTCTGGGACCCCGACCTCGACTCCTTGTCCGAAGCGCCAGTCTTGATCGAAACGCCGCTTTCGCCGCGCGAGCGAACGGTGCTCGAGCTGACCGGAGCGGGCCTGTCGACCAAGGCGGTTGCCCGGCAGCTCGGCATCTCGCCCAACACCGTAAAGTTTCACTTGAACGCGGCCTTCGACAAGTTGGGTGTCAGCTCGCGCGCGGAAGCGGTCTTGGCCGCCGTCCGTCGCGGGGAGCTGTCGGTATGAGTGCCGCCGCCATCGACGATCTGGCACTGGACGCCTATTCGCGCGCTGTCGCGACAGTTGCCGAGCAGGCCAGCCCGTCCGTCGTTGCGGTGCACACGACCGTCCGAGGCCAACCCCGTGGCTCTGGATCCGGCTTCGTGTTTACTCCCGACGGCCTCATTCTGACGAATAGTCACGTCGTTCGACGAGCGAGCCGGATTCGGATCGAGACGACCCACGGAAACGCGGCCGATGCGCAACTCATCGGGGAGGATTCGCACACGGACACGGCGCTGCTTCGGGCTCGCGTCGAGCTGCCCGCGCTGCCTCTTGGCAGCTCCAAAGCCCTGCGGGTCGGTCAGCTGGCGATTGCCATCGGCAATCCCTTCGGCTTCGAGTGCTCGGTCACGGCCGGCGTTGTGAGCGCGCTGGGGCGAAGCGTGCGCAGCAGCACAGGGCGGATGATCGACAATGTCATCCAGACCGATGCTGCGCTCAATCCCGGTAATTCCGGCGGCCCGCTATGCGACTGCGCCGGTCGCGTCATCGGCATGAATACCGCCATCATCGCTTCCGCCCAAGGCATCTGCTTCGCAACCGCGGTCGACACCGTGCAATGGGTCGCGCTACAGCTGTTGCAACACGGGCGCGTGCGCCGCGGGCATTTGGGCATTGTGGCGCAAACAGTCACCCTCCCGCAGCGCCTGCGCCGCCATATCGGACTGACCGAGAGGACGGCCGTGCGTATCATGAGCACGAGTCCCGAGGGCCCTGGCCGGCAAGGCGGGCTCGAGAACGGCGATCTTCTTTTGCGTTTTGACCATGACCCCATCGCCAGCATCGATGACTTGCACCGGGCGCTCGGAATCGAGCGGGTCGGACAACGCGTGACGTTGGATATCTGGCGACGGGGCCGCCTGGTTTGCCCGACCGTGGTCCCGGTCGAGCCTCCGACCGAGTAAACCAGGCGCCCGTCCCCGATTCATTGACTAATGCCGTAGCTCCATGTCCTTCGTCTGGGTTTTGATGGCTTCCTTCATTTTCGCCACATCCGACCCTGCCCCGGCCCCCTCGTACATGGAGAGATCCTCGCCGGCTCCGACCAACTTGAAGCATTGACCGCCCGGCGCCTGGAAGTAAAAGTGAGAGTCCGGCATATCGATGACCCTTGTGAGTCCGGACTCCAGGATTGTTTTCCTCATACTTTCCACATTGTCCGATTCGATCTCCAGCCAGATCGATCGCGCGGTCCGTAAGAACTCGCTTTCGTCAGGCACCTCTCCGTAGAGAAAAACGATATAGAACCATTGATCCAAACAAAGAAAATCCCTGTCGGGTTCGGCCTTGGTGATCTCGCCGCCAAGGACATCGCAATAAAATTTGCGAATGTTGTCCCGGTCTTGGCGGGGAACGATGACGGCCGAGTGATTGCTGAATGCTACCTTTGACATGTTGGCTCCTTTTTCCAATGTGATTTGGCTTGCTGGTGACCATTTCAGAAGCTGCACTATTTCTTTGCGTCAGAGATCCCGGCGAATTGGCCCCGAAATCCGTCCAGGAAGAAGTTCCACCCCTTGTCGTGCGACCTTCCGCCGTCCGTATCGGGAAGGCCGGAATGCACCAGAGTCATGTGGGTATCTTTTGCACTTTTCTCGAAGGTCACAGCCACCGTCGATTCCAACCCCGAGGTGTTCGGCGACATCCACGTATGCTGAATCCGGCCAGGCCGATCGATCGCGGTGAAGCGCCCGTAATGGGGTGTGCCTTTGACGGCCCAGAAAAAGAGCCCGTCGACTTTGGGATTCAACAGAAGCTTCTCGGCCATATTCCACGGAGTGCCGGGAATCTTGGGATTCAGCCAGGCATCAAAGGCATCGCCCGGCGAGGCGGAAATGGTTCGTTGTACCGTAACTTCAATGGTCTTGGCGTTGCTCATTTCTTGTTGCTCCTCTGTTGTTTCTTGAAATAATCCTCAAATTCGTCGAGCTTCTCATTCCAAAAACGCTCGTATTCATGCACCCAATCCGCCACCAAGCGCAGCGCTTGCGGGCGAAGGGAAATGAACACTTCTCGACCCCGTTTTTCACGCCCTATCAACCCCGCCCGCTCGAGCAATTTGAGATGCTTGGTGATGGCGTTGAGAGCGACATCAAAGGGCTCCGCGATATCCAGGAATCGAGCAGGTCCGTTTGCCAGCCTTTTGATGATCGCGCGCCGGGTCGGATGAGAAATGGCGCCCAAGACGTCGGTGAGTTGCTCCATGCATTACATTACACCCTATGGTGTAATGCATTGCAAGCGCGGCCGCGTTGTAATAGGTCGCGTGCGGAAGAATGACCGAAAGCGTTTCAGCCTGGAGATTGGTGGACAGCCACCAAGTTGGCCGTGCTCGCGCTTCCTTCGGCGCTGCGCGCCAGCATCACGGGCATCGGGCTGCTCTCACTCGGGACCTCTGAAGTCATCTTCGTGACGACGGGTGAGGTTCGCCCCCATTCGGCTCGGCAGGAATGGCTGGAGAATCTCATCAATCGGTTCACCTGATTGCGGGGCTACCGCAGCAGGTCGGCAACATGGACGGAAGTTGCCTTTTGATAGATTCCCGCCGGCGTTCGGGTCAACACCTGGTTGTCGACGAACTGCAGGCTCACGCCGTCGTACGAGATCATTGTCCCCGACGAGGGTGGAGCGCCCCAGTACTGCGACCAGCCGGTGCGGTTTGCGGCGACCCAGCCCGCGATACGCACGTAAGGCGCGTCCCCGGGCGAAAAATTTCGCACAGAGTGCGTACGGATGTCCGACACGGTCATCGGCTCTGCGGACGGTGGCTGCAGCGAAAAATTCCCGCTGCAGGCCGTGGCTTCGAGGAGAGCGAGCAGCGCCGCGAAGGCGAGCAGACCTCGCCCCATGCGCCGAGACGCCGGCGTCCCGCGACATCGATTGCACGTTCCAGTCACATTGTTGCTTCCCGCGAACATCATTCCCACCTAAATATTGCATGTAAATTCGTCAGTCGACCTTCGATCCTTTGCTCTGGATCGACCGTCGCCGCGTCGGCCGCGACGGTTGCCGGCGCTGTCAAAATCTCTGCTTTCCTAGGGGAATGCAAGTAGTTAGGATAGCCAAGGATAAAAATCACGCCCTGGCGGGAGCCTGATCAGGCCTTGAGCAAGGTCCATGAGTTGGTCGCCGAGGCGAAACCCGCCCGTCACGCAATGTCGCTTTCCCTGGGATTGGCTCAGGCCGCCTGCCCCATCGCGCTGTGGAGGGGGGATCATTCCGCCGCGGAATCATTCATTGCCCGCGCGCCCGAGGTGTCTCGAGATCCTTTACGCTGAACTTTTGGCCCTCCTGACTTACGCCCAGCGGTGGCATCGGCAAGAAGCCGAAAGTGGTCATACCCAAGGGGGCCGCGGGCTGGCAATCTGGGTTACCTGATATGCGAGGGTCAACGAATCACGCGCTGTCAGTGACGCCTACAGAGAATCTGCGTGAAAGTACTGATCGTTGATGAGCAAGCGCACACCCGCCAGAACCTGATACACCTCTGCGGGCGCAGCGATGATGTACGCGTGGTCGGCGAGGCAGCGTGCGGCCGGTCGGCTCTCTACGCAGCCGGTCAGCTCAACCCAGACATCATGCTCATGGATGTGGAGCTTCCGGATATGTCCGGCTTCGATCTATTGCGCGCCGTGGGGCTGGATACCCATGCGATGGGCATCATGGTGGCGAAGTGTGCCGATTACGCGTATACAGCCTTCGCCGAAGGCGCCATCGACTACTTGGTGACGCCAGTGGCCGCGGATCGGTTCGATCGGGCAATCGCGCGTGCGCGTGATCGACTCGACCATGAATTGATGGGGACGGCGGATCAGTCGCCGCACCTTGTGAGACCCGGTCGCACCGGCTTACCACCGTTTTTGGTTGGGGAGCGGCAGCGGCGACTGTACCCGCTCGATCCGAGATCGATCGACTATATCGAAGTCGACGGCAATTACGTAACGCTGCGCGCCGGCAGGACCGAATATTTGAGCCGGGATTCACTCAAGCGTTTGTCCACGCAACTTACGGCGCTTGGCTTCATTCGTATCGAGCGGTCATTGTTGGTGAACGCCGCATCGGTGTCCTACGTCGAGGTGACCGGCAGGGGCAGGTTTGCTTTGACGCTGAAATCCGGTGTTTGCCTCCATTCGAGCACCGCCTATCGCGGCGACATCCTGCGCGTGTTTCCGCTTCCGCGTCGCTATCGGGACACATCGCTGTAGCGTCGGTCGAGGGCCGCCGCCGTGCAGTGGCGTCGCGCGCATACAACGTGAACACGGCGCCGTGGCTGAACACCGGGTTGGTCACGCTAACCGAGCTCTCATCACGCTATCCGCGGCCCCTGCCCCATTTTCATCCGTGTGATTTGGGAGACGGCTATCGTCCATCTCACTACAGCGGCATTCCCTGAAGGCTGAGTCGCGAGGATGTCGCCAATTATAAATTGGAGAAATCGATGAGCAACGCACAAATGATGACCTACCCCGGTTCCACGCCGCCGGCCAACACTGTGCCCCGCTGGAGACACCTGCTGTCGGCGGGTATTGCGATCGCTTCGCTGGCCCCCCTATCCGCCTTCGGACAGCAGCAGGCGCCTGCCGCTTCCTCCTCCGACGCCCCGGAGCTGCAGGAAATCGTGGTCACGGGCTCGATGATCAAGCGGGTCAACGCCGAAACTGCCGAGGCGATCACCATACTCAAGTCGGACGACCTCAAGGCGCAGGGTATCGAGAATGTGGAGCAGGCTCTCGGCACGCTGACCTCCGCGACCCCGTCGATCAACATCGCCTCAGCCGTAGGGACGTTCTCCGGAGGCGGCACCTACGCGAATCTGCGCGGCATCGGAAATGGCCGCACCCTGGTACTGCTCGACGGCGACCGGCTGGCTCCCAATGCCTTCAACGGCCTCGGGGTCGACCTGAGCGGTATTCCGTTCTCGGCCATCGACTCGGTCGAGGTGCTTCGGGAAGGCGCCTCTGCGCTGTATGGCTCGGACGCGATTGCGGGCGTGATCAACTTCAAAACCAAGAAGAATTTCCAGGGAGCCGAATTCCAGGTCAATCTCGATCACCCGCAGGAATCCGGCGGCGGCTCGGGGCAGGGAGATTTCACCTTCGGACACGGCGATTTGGCGAGCGACGGCTATAACTTCATGATCACGGCGAGTTACACCAAGCAAGAGGAACTCCAGGCGACGCAGCGAGGGTTTTCCGCCCAGGGTTTTGACCCCGCACTCGGCGTCCCCAATACAAACTATCCGGGATCGTGGCCTGGGACGGTACTGGATGCCAACGGCAACCTTTTTCAGGCGGGCTATCCGGCCTGTGCGGGCAATCCGCAACTGACCCGATATTTCGGCGATTGCTCGTACCGTTATTCCGCCGCGACGGACCTGCTCCCGAGTTCCCACGAGTACTCGGGGATGGCCGCCTTCACCAAGACGCTGCCGGGCAACAACCAGGTGCAGGTACAGTACTTCTGGACCCAATCCGAATTGAACGCTTACTCCGGTCCCATTTTCTATGATTTCCAGATGAACCCAGGGCAGCCGTATTACCCGACAGCGCCGCAGCTGACATGCGATAGGGGCCCGGCGAACTGCAGCGCCCCGCCGGATCTCACCGCTCCGATCACCGCGTTCTGGAGCGACCCGAACAACTACCGCTACTCCGGCAACCTCAACGTGGAGCAGCGCGTGGTGGTGACGTTCTCCGGCAGCAACGGCGGTTGGGACTACGCCGCGGACGCCAACTACAGCAAGAACACCAACGACAATCGTAATACCGGTGGCTATCCCAATGAAGCTCTGCTCAAGACCGCCGCCGGCATCCTCAACCCTCTGATCAACCCCTTCGGTCCCCAGAGCGCGGCAGGACAGGCGTTGATCAATTCGTCTTATATCAACGGCGTGTACGAGGTCGGCGAGTACACACGGTGGAGCGCCGACGGCCATGTGAGCCACCCGCTGGGCGATGCTTTCAACTCAGGCACACCGGCGACCGTGGCGATCGGCGCCACGGTGAGCGGCGAACGCTTCTCGAACGGGACCACTCCCTATAACACCCTCGTGAGCGCAGCGACCGGACTTACGGACTTTTCAGTCGAAGGGACTCGCCAGATACAGGCAGCCTTCGTCGAATTGGACGTGCCGATCACCAAGGCCTTCGATCTCGATATATCGGATCGTCAGGACCGATACAGCGATTTCGGCACCACCAACAACGGGAAGATCCAGGTGCGCTATCAGCCGATCGATATGCTGACCTTAAGGGGGGCCGCCTCCACCGGCTTCCGGGCGCCCACGCTCTTCAACCTGTACCAGGGGCCTTCGTTATCGGCTTCGACCAGCGGCAACATGGGACAAGGGAACCCGTTCTGCACACCGGCCACCTACACCGCGGAATGGACTGCAGCGACTTGCCAGGCGCAGGGAATTGGGTTGTACGGCGGAAATCCACGCCTGACGCCCGAAACATCGCAAAACTTCGATTTCGGTGTCGTCGTCGAACCGATCCAGGAGATGGGTATTACGCTGGACTATTATCGAATCCTCCTCAAGAACACCATTGGACAAGTTCCGGCCAGCGCCATTTACGGCAATCCCACCGCGTTCTCGAACTATATCGTACCGGCTACCACTGGTCCTTACGCTGGGACACTCCCTCCGACGATTGCAGAGTCCGCGGTATGCCAACCTTACACTGCGCCGAGCTGTGGCTACATCAACCTGCAATTTTCGAATACGGGCAGGATTACGACCGACGGGTTCGACTTGAGCGTCCAATATTCTCAACACACACCGATTGGGACGTTTCGCGAGGATCTGGAAGGGACTGCGGTCACAAAGTATCTGCAGCAGCAATACAACGGCGGTCCGGAGCTCAACCTGGTGGGCAATCTACAAATCCAAGCACTCAACCCGGCGTTCAGGTGGCAGCATAACGTGAGGGTCGACTGGACCAGCCCGGGGAAGATGTGGGGAGGTGGATTGAGCGACCGCTTCTGGTCGGGGTACGTCGATGAATTCGCCTTGCCCAACGGCGAACTGCGGAAAGTGGGCGGTTATTCGCTCGTTGATGGTTACGCGAGCGTCAAGCCGATCGAACCACTGACGGTGTTGGTTGGTATCAAGAATATTTTCAACACGAGTCCGCCGTACACTAATGCATCGCAAAACAACTTTGCGGCGGGCTACAACGCGCTCATTGCGGACCCCTTGTTGCGAAACTTCTATGTCAATCTGAAATACGTGTTTTGAGATAGGGATTAATCGCCATCGAGGCAGGCCTTGAGTCTTCTCACGCCCTCGCGAATTTGCGGAATGCTGGCGCCCCCGTAACCCAGGATCAGGCCGCTCAAGCTTGCTTCGCCGATATAACAGCTCGACAGAGGCATCGCCGAAATGCCTTTCGCCACCGCTCTAAGGGCTATCGCTCGATCATCCGTGCCGCGAGGCAGCAACGCGACCAGAGTGATGCCTGCCTCCGCGCCCACCACCTCCAGGGTGTTGCCGAAGTGCCTGCGCAGTGCCTGGACGAGCACTTCGCGTCGATCCATATACAAGGCGCGCATCCGCCGAATGTGCCGCGCCAAGTGTCCCTCCCGAATGAAATCGGTCAACACCGTTTGATTCACGAGCGAGGTCGAGATGCCGGCGGCGGCAAGCGCGCCGGCCAGCGTTGCGACCAGATCCTTCGGCGCCACGATGTAACCGAGGCGCAGCGCCGGAAACATGAGTTTGCTGAATGTGCCCAGGTAGATGACCCGGGCGTCCGTATCCATTCCTTGGAGAGCGCCGATGGGTCGGCTCGTAAAGCGGAATTCACTATCGTAATCATCTTCGATGATCCACGTGCCGAAGTGCTTCGCCCAGCGCAACAGTTCCATGCGACGGCTTGCGCTCAGGGTCATGCCCAACGGATATTGGTGCGAGGGAGTAATGTAAATGGCGCGCGCTCGGGGCGAACGGCGCATCAACTCCTCGACGACGAGGCCTTCGCCGTCGACTCGCACGGGTACGATCTTGGCGCCCGAGGTCATGAACGCATGTTTTGCCCCGGGATACCCTGGCTCCTCCATACAGACCTCGTCCCCCGCGTCGAACAAGGTCTGAGCCGCCAGCACCAGACCTTGTTGCGAGCCGGCGGTCACGACAACCTGCGAGGCGTCGCAGCGCAGCGCCCGTGCGATCCCAAGATAGTCGGCAATCGCTTCACGCAAGGGTAAGTATCCCATCGGATCGCCGTATGCCATCGTCTCCTTGGACAATCGGCGCGTATGGCGGGCCACGAGTTTTGCCCAGAGACCGACCGGAAACCGTTCCAGTGCCGGAAGGCCGATCCTAAACGCGCCGAACTGCGGCGGCCAGGCGATGTTGATGCCCCGAGTCAGCGGCAATCCTCGCGCCGAAAGACGCCGTGCCGCGCCGCCGAGCGGGTAATGCGAATTTGCGTTGCGGCTGGACAATCGAATTGGAGCAGCCGCCTCATCGACGATCACTTGGGCCACCCGGGTTCCGGCGCCGATGACCGTTTCCAAGTACCCTTCTGTGCGAAGCTGCTCGTAGGCGGACAGCACCGGGATGCGGGAAATTTGAAGTTCAGCCGCGAGGCTGCGGGTCGATGGCACCCGTTGGCCGGGCCTTAGACGACCCTCGGTAATAGCGCCGCGAAACCACTCGTACAATTGACTGTAGATCGGTAAGTTGCTGTCTCGATCCACCGAAATCGGCGGCATCACGGACGCCGCCACACGTCTTTGGGCCGGAATTGTCAACGCGAAGGCTCAATGTGAGGCCGCACGCGCCCGGCGATGGCGCCCTGCACATCGCGACTCCAAACTGCAGCCGCGCTCATTGGGGTGAATCCTTGCGCTTTCCACTCGATGCCCAGAGCGACGATGGCCCCGTCAGTCGGCCAGCTCTCCATTCTTTATTCTAACGGCAATTTCAAAAGGCCATCAATGAACAGCCGCGGGAACCTGGGATCTTTCGTAGACTACACACATGCGCACAGTCGGACTCGGTCAGGGCTTGCTGGTTTTGGCTATAGCGGGCCTCGCTATCTTGAATCTAAATTTCCACGACTTCGCCCCGATGTGGGGTTCCATTCCCGCCGGGATCCCCTGGCGTGAAGCGTGGGTGCGAGGGATTGCATTGCTCCTGTTGACCGCCGGCGTCGGTCTTTGCTTCTCACGCACGGCAATACCGAGCGCGTTGACGATCGGCGTCTACCTGGCGATATGGGCTATGACGGGCGTGTTTCCCATCCTCTCCAAACCGCTGAGCATTGGCTCCTGGTACGGCCTTTGCGAAGCTCTGACTTCGCTCGCCGGAACCTGCATCCTGTACGCCGCGTTTCGATGGCTGTCGCGGAATCGCTCCCTGCCAACCATCGGCGAGAACACCGTGCGCGCGGCACAAGTTATATTTGGAGTGACCTGCATTTTCTACGGGATCTCGCACTTTGCTTATTCCGAGTACACCGCCAGCATGGTGCCTGCGTGGCTACCCAGTCGATTGGCATTCGCTTATTTCACGGGGCTTTGCTACATAGCCGCCGGAATTGGAATTATTCTTCGGATCCTCGCGCGCTTGGCGGCCACTCTCGTAGCCATCATGATGAGCTTGTTCGGCCTTCTGGTCTGGGTGCCAAGTTTTTTTGCTCACCCCAAGCCCGCATGGGCTACGCCCCCCCAGAATCAATGGTCCGAGCTGGAGGTGAACCTGCTGCTCGCCGCCGCGGCTTGGATCGTCGCAGATTCGTTGCGCACGCGCCCCTGGGGCTCGGAGCCCTCATCGAGCCCTTCATCTTTGACCGCGATGACCTTCAGTTCAGCCTCGAGATCCAGCGAGCGGCATGCCAGCAGATAGATGATCGCGGAAACGGGGAGACCCACGAGCATGGCCAAATCCGCACCACCCATCAGTTTGGCGACCGGACCGGTATAGATGCCGGTGCTGAAGAAGGGGATCATGGCCGCGAATCCGACGAAGTAGGCGACCAAACCGCGCCAGCACCATCGGCCGTACATTCCGCGCGGATTGAAAATTTCCCTCACGGAATAATGACCGCGGCGCACCCAGTAGAAATCGACCAGATTGATCGCGGTCCAGGGGGTGAACAAATACAGCAGAATGGCCAGGAAATTGCCAAACTCCTCGGCAAAATGCGTGGATGAGAGCAGCGCAATGAGATAGCTCACAGCCAGAACGAGCCCGATCGTGCCGAGGCGCTTGGCCACCGTTGACTGCTGCGGGCGGATCGAGTCGGCAATGCTCAACAGCGTCAACGAAGCGCTGTAGATCAAGATGGTCGTGATGGTCGCGAGGCTCAGCAACGAGACGATAAGAAAGGGGGCACCGGAGCCGGCGATGGTCAGGTCGGCGGCCTTTTTGAGGGCTACCGTGAGCTCGAGTGTCGGAAAAAGTGCCGCGGCAACCGTGCCGATCAACATCGGCCAGGCTCCCCCGCTCAAGGCGCCGACGTAAGTCCACCAGAAGGAAGCGGCGACAGTCACATTGCGCGGCAAGTAACGGGAATAATCGGAGACGGAAATCGACCACGTGAGCTGGTAGGCCGCCGCTGCAAAGAATTGGGCGACGAACGGGATCATCTTATAGCTGGCGAGATCGAGCTGTTCGGGGACGACCTGAAGGCGCATCGCGGCGACGGTCATCACCGCGAACACGCCAATGAGCACATAAGCGAGCACGCGCTGCGCGACATGAATCAGGTCATAGCCCACCACGGCCAACGCAGCTGCCAGAGCACCGAAAACCACCATCGTCAGTGGCCGGCTCACGCCCGACAGGGTTTGGAGGGTATCGGCGGCCAGCACCAGATTGAAGGCGGAGTAGCCCACGCCCGTGACCAGCGCCACGCACCAGACGAGCAGCGCGCCGAGATAGCCGAATTGGGGGCGCGACTGAATCATCTGGGGAAGACCCAGTTGGGGTCCTTGAGTGGAGTGAAAGGCCATGAAAAATGTGCCGAAGGCGCACCCCAGGAGCACCGCGATCGACATCCACACCAGATTTCCGCCCAGCGCCACGCCGACGAAGCCGGTCGCGATCGTGGCGAGGTGGGCACCTCCCGTGAACCAGACCGGCCACAGATGCCAGAGCTTGCCGTGCCGCGCCGAGAGGGGTACGTATTCGATCGAGCGCTGCTCGATCAGCAGGCGTTTGGACACCGGAACCCTCGTTGCGCTCTCGCGCAGTGCCGCTTACCGCTCGGCCGTCAAAAATTGTTCTTGTACTGAAGCAGCACGGTGGAGGGCTGCAACGTGGCCACCTGAGGCTCCACGATCCCGGCGGGATTGAATTGCGCGTAGCCGATGTAGCCGATGTCGCCGAGATTGGGTTTCGCGTTGGTGAGGTTGTGAAAGTTGAGCGACAACTCCTGCTTCTCGTGCTTCACACCGAATCGAAGGTTGACCAGCGAAAACGGCGCACGCTCCCCCATCAAGCCGCTGCCGCCGTTCAGCAACGAGACGCTGTTGCCCGTATAGCTGTAGTCGGCGGAAATGAATCCATCGTATTGCGTGCTGAGTGGTTTCGTGTAGACCGCGCCCGCAGTCGCTGTCCAGGCCGGCGTTTCCAGGACGGGGCTCCCGGTGTTCACCCCGGCGACGCTCAGAATGCCCGGATCGTTGATGTAGGAATGTTCGAAGCCGAGGCCCAGGCGAACTTGAAGGGCCGACGTGACGCGCCCGTCGACCTCGATCTCGCCTCCGTTGATCTGCGCCTCTCCACCGTTCAATTGCAGATAAAAGCCGCACGGCAAGGCCACCTGCTGTTGCAGGTTTTTCCAATCGATGTGGAAGGCGGCGGCCGAAATCACGATGCCCGACTGAGGCAGTTGCGTCTTGGTCCCGACCTCATAGCTCCACAGGGTGTCGGACTTCAGATGCAGGATGTCCTCGAGGGGGAGCCCCGCGAGTTGGCACGCCGGCAGATTGGCCTGCGCGCCGCCCGCGCGAAAGCCCTTCGAGGCGGAGGCGTACACCATGGTCGCATCGGTCACTTGGTACGACAGGCCAACTTTGGGATCGGTCCCGGATTGTGTGCTTTGCTGCGGGGCGCTCAGCGTCGGCCCGTAATTCAAGTAGCCGTTCGCGGTGTAGTCGATGGTTTGCTTCAGCCAGTACTGCCGCGCACCCAGGGTGAGCGTGAACCGATCGAGGAACTTGTAGTAGAGCTCTCCGAAGATCGAGGAATCCTGTTCAGTGCCGGGATTGCGCTGCGTCCAGATCAGATCGTTCGCGGCGGCTCCGCCGACGGCATTGCCCACCGTGGCCGCCACCAATCCGTTGGCAAAAGTGTCCGGAATGCTGAAAAGCGTGCGCGTCTTCGACCAGAAGGCGCCCACCGTGCCGCTGACGTTGTAGATCGGATCGAACGACAGGCGAAGCTCCTCGGTCAGCTGATTGTGGTAGTGCTCACCGTCCCACAGGAAGGGCTGATTCGGAAGATTCTTCACCTCGTAGTACGTGCCCGCCAGAATGGCCTGGGTTCCGTAGGAAGAGTCTTCCAGATCGTGATTGTGACGGTAGAAATAGCTCGACGAGGATACGATATTGAATCCGTTGCCCTGATAATTGAGCTCGAGCGAGGGCAACGCCCAGCGGTCCATGGCGTCCGGTTGCACGTTGAACGCGCGCTGAATGTTGTAATCGGGCTCGAATGAGGGAAGCGGTGCGAAGGCCGCATCGAAGCCATGATAATCCGTATCCTGATACATCACGCGCAGTCGCGCTTCGAAGTTTCCGCTGACTTTGAGGAGGGCCGAGAGGGATCCCCCGTAGGTGGTATCGGCGCCTTGGTTGCCGACGCTGCTCCGCGGCACGATCAGGTTGGGATTGCCGGTGGCGGGGCTCGAGGGGTCCGTCGGAAAGGTTCGGGTCAGATATCCGGCATCGTGATTGCCGAAGACCACGACGCGCACCGCAAGCACGTCGGGGCTGAGCACGAGATTTCCGATGACCCCGGCGCCGCCATCGGGGCTGCCGCCGCCCGAGGTCCCGCCGGCTTCCACCATGTAGCCGATGCTGTCCTCGGTGAGACTGGGCTTCTTGGTGATCAAGCGGACATTGCCGCCGAGTGAGCTCTCGCCGAACAACGTGCCCTGAGGACCCTTCAATACCTCGATGTTGTCGATATCGAGCACCCGCGGATCGACGGAGCCGGGAATCGGTGTGTCGTCGATGTAGAATCCTGTCGCGCCCGCGGTGCCAAAAAGATTCTGGCCCGTGATACCGCGAATCGCCACGGTTCTCGCATCTGAAAAGCCGGTCGGGCCCCCGCCGTAGGCGAAGGAGACGTTGGGTGTCTTCGTCGCATAGTCATCGAAGGACTGAATGTTGAAGGCCTCCAATGACTGGGAGGTAAAAGCGGTGATGCTGATGGGCACCTGGGCGAGCGATTCCTCGCGCTTGCGTGCCGTAACCACCACGGTATCGAGCGTATCGGTATCGCTGACTGCGCCGCCCGAGGTCACATCCGCCGCACCGGCGCCGCCGCCATAAAGAAACGCGATCGCGGCAGCGGCGATCCCCGGGAATCCTCGCCCGATAACACGGTCATTCACCAGTCATCCCCTTATTTTAAGAATCCTACGCGCGCGCCAGTTCCGATGCGACCCATTGATGGAATTTGTACACGATGTGCTCCTCGGGCATGAGCACACCGCTCACGTGCGGTGCCGCGCGAAGTCCCCGCTGATTGAGCTCACACACCTCGACATCCTCGGACATCACCTTATCGGCGAATTTCACGATTTTGTGAAGATCGAATCGCGGGCTTGCGAGGGATTCGGCGGAAAATAAGTATTCAACGTCAAGCTCGGTCAGCTCGGGCCCGAGCGGCCGCACCCTGACCACGCGGACGTAGTCGGGATGCGCGACGATGAAGGCCGACGGCATGTTGATCACATACACTGCGCCTCGGCGACGGTCTTCATCGGAGAGCCTGGAGAAGGGGACGCCGGTCAATTGGCCGTCCAGCGACCAGGTGCTCGCGCCGCCACGCAGACCTCCCTTGTACTTCGGATCGGGATCGTCCGCCGTCTGACGCCAGTTTGGGTCATCTCCCTCCATGATGAGTCCACGCCCATAGATCGGCACGAGCTGCGAAAGGCTCGGATGCACCCCGGGGCAATGCAGACATTCATTGAAATTTTCCCAGAAGAGCTTCCAATTGGCGTGGATGGTCTTGACTGCCGCATGCCCTACGATGAGATCTTCGAGCGGCCACGCGTCCAATCGGCTCAAGGACGGCTCGAACGTGGTGTCGAATGAGGGGGCCGCCTCGGTAAGCGCGATGAAAATGAATCCGCCCTGCTCGCGGACGCTGACCGGGTAGAGCGGGTAGTCGGCGGGATCGAAACCCTCGGGAAGCCGTTTCGATGAGGTTCGCTGAAGATCGCCTTTCAGGCTGTAGCTCCACGCGTGGTAGGGACAGATGATCGCGCCGGAAGGCAGTGTGCCGCTGGCCTCCCGGCAGAGCGCCGCACCCCGATGACGACAGGTGTTGTAGAAGGCTCGAAGCGTGCCGGCCTCATCCCTCACCATCAGAACACGTTGGTCGCCGAGTTCGAAGGTGCGGAATGAACGCGGCGCCGCCACGCTGCTGCTGCGCCCGACGTAGATCCAATTCCTGAGCCAGATCCTCTGCAAGTCCCTTTCATACGACTGTGAGTCGAAATAGGCCTCGGCCGGCAGCCCCGCCGTCAGCTGCGTCAGGCCGTTGTACTGATTGGGGATCGGCAGTCGGGAGAATCGCATGTCGCTCCTCGGGGAGAAAGGCGGCAGTGCCCTGTGGTATCGGGGTCTCTGCCGATGATGGAACAAATGCACCGGCGAGGGCAAGCGACTCGGGGGCATTCAGGGCTGTCCAGGGCCCTTCAGACCCGCGCGGAAATTCTGATAAGATTAGCCGCGCATGAGCCGAGGGGGTGCTCGAGCCACGCCCCGGGCGTCCAACAGCGGATAAGTAGGCTTGAGTCTCTCTCGACCGCGAGGATGCGATGAGTTCACCGGACCGATCACCCGCACGCGTCGCTGTTGGCCCGATGGTGTTGATCGCGCTCGTGGTCGGTGCCGCCGCGGCCGCATTCGCTTACACGGCGGGCTGGTTCTCGCCGGAGCGGCTCACGCCGAACAAGGTGGTGGATGCATTCGCCCCGAGCGGAGGTCCGGCGCTCGGGCATCGCCGCAACCACGTCAAGGGAATCTGTTTCACCGGTATTTTCGAGGCGAACGGCGACGGCGTGACCCTCTCCGATGCTCCGATGTTTCATGCCGGGCAATATTCGGCCATCGGACGCTTCAACCTCGCCACCGCCGATATCAACGCCGCGGATGCGACGGTGCGCATTCGCGGCATGGGGCTGCAGATCGCCGCGCCGGGCGGACAACTATGGCGCATGGCGATGATTGATTCCCCTTTTTTTCCCGTTTCGACGCCGCAGGCTCTTTACGGGCTGGTAGTCGCTTCCGGGAGCAAGGATCCTGATGCGATGAAGACCTTCGCCGGGACGCACCCCGAGCTCGCCCACTTCGGAGCCTGGGCGCAGTCAGCACCGTGGACGGGAAGCTACGCGGAGGAACCCTACAACAGCTTGAACAGCTTCGTCTTCACGAGTGCGAGCGGTGCCGCCCACACCGTGCGTTGGTCGCTCCTGCCATCGGCACAGCCCGTACCCGTCACGCCGGACGAACTCGCGAAGCGGGCGCCCGATTTCCTCGAGCGGGAGATTGCCGAGCGCATCAAAGCCGGCCCGCTGCGGTGGACATTGGTCATCAGGGTGGCCGAGGCCGCGGATCCCACCGCCGACCCCAGCCGGGAATGGCCTAAAAATCGGCGCGCGGTCGATGTGGGCACCCTCGTCGTTCAGGCCATCGAGCCCGAGGCGAACGGCCCGTGCCGCGACATCAATTACGATCCGACCGTCCTGCCCACGGGGATCAGCACGTCGGACGATCCGTTTCCGGCGGCTCGCTCATCGGCTTACCGCAGATCTTTCGATCTGCGCACGGCCGAGGCCGCACATTACCCCGCCACTCCCGCTGAGGCAACGCCGTGATCCCCACGCCTCAACGGTTCACCCCTCTGCAACGCGCATTGCACTGGCTGATGGCGCTCTGCATCCTCGCAATGCTGTTCATCGGGGTCGGGATGGTCTCGACCATCGCGCCCAAATATCTGCCGCTCGTTGCGATTCACGAATCGCTGGGCACGGTCATTTTGCTGCTTGCCCTGATCCGCCTCGCGGTGCGCTGGCGCTACGGCGCGCCGGCGTTGCCCGCCGACCTGCCCGCCCCCATGAAGCTCGCGGCCGAGCTTTCGCATTACATCCTTTATGCGTTGATGATCGCGATGCCTCTGCTCGGCTGGGGCATGCTGTCTTCTGCAAACTATCCGGTGGTGCTGTTCGGCGGCTTGCATCTCCCCATGATCCTGCCGCCGAGCGACAGCCTGCACACGCTGCTGTGGAATGCCCATGTCTGTCTGGCATTCGTTTTTTTCGGGCTCGTGCTGATGCATCTCGCGGCGGCGCTCTTTCATGCGCTGGTGCGGCACGACGGCGTGTTCGAGGCGATGGCGCCCGGGCCGCGAAGCAAATCAGTCCGGGGCCGCGCCTCCCGGTAGGTATCGTGGCGGGCTTGCTACCGCTATTCGTTGGCCTATTCATTTTATCGCCATCGCCGCGTCACGGCTCCCTGCCGCTACACGTGGGCTCGGGGTCTGTCGCGCTACCGTATATGCCCGGACAACGCGTCGACAATGGCGATCGCCCCGGCGTACTCGATGTCGTATTGCCCGCGGGCCGGCGTGGCATGCGAACTGAATTTGATGACGACGGTATTGGATGAGGGATCGATGACGATGAGCTGACCGGCCAGTCCGATGGCGGTGATATGGCCGCGCCGCGGATCGGCAATGTACCAGTAGCTTCGATAGGATCCGCTCTCGTAGCCGGTGAGCGTCCGGAAATACGAGTATTCGGGACCCTTCTTCCAGGCCTCCGGGTCTCCTCCATGACGGATGTCATCGATCCAATCGTCCGGTACGATCTGGTGCCCGTTGTACAACCCGTGCTGCAGAACCATTTGCGCAAAGCGCCCCAGATCGCGCAGCGTCATGTTCAATCCCGGGTCCGTGTAGGGCGCCTGAAAACCATCCAGAACCACATAGGCGTCCCGCTCCGCTCCGAGCTTGCTCCAAAGCTCCTGGGATACGAGGTCAGCATAGTCGGTGTGAGTCGCGCGTTCGAGCACCCAGCCCATGGCATCGGTGTTGGCGGAGATATATCGAAACTCGACGCCATGGGCACCATGGCGCTTCGTCAACGTCGCCAGGTACTCGTGCAGACCGTTCGGCGCGTCGGGGCCGCGCCCCACCCAACCGGCCGATTCGTCCAGCCGGTAGAGATCGCTGCTCTTCGACGCGTAGTCCTCGTCGAACTCCATACCGACGGTCATATCGAGCAAATTCCGAACCGTCGCACCGTCATACGCCGATCCCTTGAGCTCGGGGACATACGATGTCACCAGGGCATTCGGGTCCAGCCGACCCTGGTCGACGATGATGCCGGCCAGCGTGCCGAGAACGGATTTGGATACGGACATCAGTAGATGCCTGTCCTCGGGTTTCATGCCGTTGAAGTAGCGCTCGGTCACGATCTTTCCGTCCTTCATGACCAGGAAGGCGTCGGTGTCGGTTGCCGCATACATCTGGCCAATGCTCATGCGAGCCTTGGTGGCCGGGTGGATGAAAGTGATCTGGTCCAGGTCGCGGAGGGCATAGTCCAATGGCACGATGGGCCCATCGCCCCGGTATATGGTCTCGCTCGGAAAGATACGGCTCATGTGCTGATAGGACCAATGGTTGCCCGGGCCCCAGTACCAGTTCGTCACATTGATCGGCTGACTGGTGCCGGCTTCGGCCGCCATCGTGGCCAGCAGCATTGCCATCCAGGCCATGGATGCCTTCCGCGCCACCGCCCTGATCACCGTGCGCAGACTTTTATGTGATCCCACCATGAGTGAAGTTCCCTGCCCCGCGGGCGCAACCTATCCGCATCGTACCGTTGGCGCTATATTCGATTCAATGAACCACTCATTCTATGATGCGGTGATACTGAAGGAACCAATGAAGCACAACGGGCAAAACTCCGGGATGGGCGACAACGACGGAGCGGCGCGGCCTTTCTCGGTGAGCATCGGAGGGACTCCCCAGGAAGGAGCCGGCGACGTGCAGTCGGGAAATTTGACTTGGCGCACTTTGATTTCGGGCGATCGAACACCGTCGGACCAGATCACTCTCGGAGTTGCCGACTTCCCGCCGCACGGAACCCTCAACGTTCATCGACACGAGCCGGCCGAGTTTTATTTTGGCCTGACGGGCGAAGGGACGGTGTTCGTCAACGGCGCGTCCTTCAGGATCGCGCAAGGCATTGCCGTTTTCATACCGGGAAACGCGGACCACGGCGTGCTCGCAGGCGACCAGGGGCTGTCCATCGCCTACGGGTTCGCCCGACGGGCGTTCGACGGCGTCATCTACGATTTCAAGGACGGAAGTCAGCCGCGCAGCCTCACATCCGTGGGTGAGCCGCTTCAAAAGGAATGAGGCACTACATGATGCGACGTCTTTTGTTCGTACTAACGAGTTTTCTATTTCATCATCGGCCGGGATGGGGTCATTCTTGCAAACCATACCGGCTATGGTGACCGCTCGCTCCAGGAGCTCGTGGACGATATCAATCATGCCCTCGAGGGTACGCCACTCGCCGAGGCGCAGCCGTCAAGCTCGACGTAGGCACCTTCTGACAATCATATAGGTGCCGGCCGCTGGAAGACGACGCGGCTGGCCGCTAGGCTGGGTCGGCGATTTGCGGACGGCGCAACCAGCACGAAACCAACTCAAATAAAGAGAATAGTATGCGATTACACATCACCTCGGCGATCGTATTGGCGACCATCCTTGCATCCGGCTGCAACAACGCCAAATCCCCCGATACCGTGGCCAAGGACGTGGCAAATGCTGAGCAAAAGGCCTCCACGGAAGTGAGCAAGAGCGAAGATTCCGCGGGCAAGGATTTGGGTGGCGCGGCCGATAAGGTCGATGACAAGCTCATCGCATTCAATAACGCGGCGGCGAAGGATGCCTACAATCTAGCCGTGGCCCAGGCTGACGGTGACCGCAAGGTGGCGCTGGCCAAGTGCGAATCCTCGAGCGGCGATGCGCAGAAGATGTGCAAAGACCAAGCCGAGGCGGATTACAAAGCCGCCAAGGCAAACGCCAAGGCCGCCGCGCAAGCTGACAAGCAGTGACACGATCATCGCGTTGACGACGGCGGCCAAGGACGCCGAGAAGCCTTCCACTCCAACCTTGCCGGCGCAGTAAACCGAAGCGAACTCTCCGTGGATGACCATCCGCGAGGCGTGAGCGGCCCTCGAGCGTCGCCGATGCGTCGGTCGTTTGACCCGAACCAGATTTCGAACTACTATGATGTATATGCATCATGAGTCGGTTACCCCGATTTCGGCCGACAGCACGTGTGCGTGTACGGCATTGCGTAAAGCCTCGAGGGCCATCACGCGGATGTATGACGAAGCGCTATGCGATACAGGCATGTCGATCGTCCAATTTTCCATCCTTCGAAACCTTTCGCGTCATGGGCAGCAGCCGCTCATGCAGCTGGCCGATCTGCTGGTGATGGAGCGGACCACCCTCTATCGCGCACTCACGCCCCTTGAGCGGCAAGGGTGGGTATTGGTTTCGGGAGGAAAAGGACGGGCTAAATATGCAGTTTTGACGGCGCGCGGCCGGCAAGCTCTCTCGGCCGCGACCGGTGCCTGGGAAAGTGTCCAGCGCAAGCTGCTCGGCGCAGTCGGCACCAAGGAGTGGACCACTCTCGAGGGCTCGCTCGCCCGGCTCGTATCTGCGGCTCACGGGCTTGAGACATGAGCGATCTGCGGCTCGTACGGATGCCGCCTCGCATCCACATCTTCGCCGTGGTGGCGGTGACTTTCCTTGCATTACTCGTGTCCGCCGGGCTGCGAGCCACACCCGGCGTCTTGATGCTGCCGCTTCAGCTCAGTTTCGGTTGGGATCGGGCGACCATATCCTTCGCCGCCGCGGTGGGGATATTTCTTTACGGCCTCGTAGGACCCTTTGCCGCCGCGCTGATGATTTCGTTCGGAATCCGGCGGACCCTGCTGGCGGGCCTCGGCCTGATGGCGGGCGCAACACTGGCAAGCCTTTGGATGCGGGTGCCTTGGCAATATGTGCTGAGCTGGGGCGTGCTATCCGGCATTGGCAGCGGAGCGGTGGCCTCCGTCCTCGGGGCTGCGGTCGTCAACCGCTGGTTCGCCACGCGCCAGGGTCTGGTTATGGGATTGCTCAGCGCCAGTACTGCGACTGGCGCGCTCGTATTTCTACCTTTTCTCGCGTGGCTGTCAAACCATGGGGAGTGGCGGCCGGTGGTACTGACGGTCGGTCTGGCCTGCCTCATCCTGGTACCCGTGATCGCTTTGGTCATGCCGGAACATCCGGGCGACATCGGCACCCAGCGCTTTGGAGAAAGCGCGGACGGCGCGCCGCCGCCCCCACTGAAACAGGCGCGAACGGCGGGCTACGCGCTCGATGTGCTGGTGCGCGCGTCGCGGCGACCTGTCTTCTGGTTGCTCTTCGGCACCTTCTTCGTCTGTGGCCTCACCACCAATGGGCTGGTGGGCACGCATATGATTGCATTCTGCGGGGACCATGGAATCGCGCCGGTCGCCGCCGCCGGACTTCTCTCGATGATGGGATTCTTCGATCTCTTCGGCACGACGGCCTCCGGTTGGCTCACGGACCGATATGATCCACGGCTGCTGCTCATCGTTTATTACGGCCTGCGCGGACTATCGCTGATAGCGCTGCCCTTTCTCAGCTTCGACGCGACCCATCTGGGGATCTTCGCGGTGTTCTACGGGCTGGATTGGATTGCCACGGTTCCGCCTACGGTCAAGCTGGCAAACACCACATTTGGAGAACTCGAGGCGCCCGTCGTGTTCGGTTGGATCCAGACCGGTCATCAGTTAGGCGCAGCGGTTGCCGCCTTCGGTGCGGGCGTCGTCCGCCAACACGTGGGCAGCTATCTGCCCTCCTTTATTGCAGCTGGCGTAATGGGCCTGCTTGCGTCCGCCGTTCTGGTCATCTCTTTGAAAGCGTCGCAAGTATCGCGGACTCACTGAACCTTGGACCCACGGAATGGCGCCGCGTACATGTCCAAGACATTGTGAGGGGCGGGAACCCCCGCGATCCCATAGGCCTGGACCGGCTCCGGCGGCACATAAGTCCCGAACAGGCGATCCCAAACCGAGAGAATCCCCGCAAAATTGGCGCCCTCCCGCCTCAGGGCGGCGCTGTGATGCATGCGGTGATTTGACGGCGTATTGAATATCCGATCGATGATGCCGAGGCGGCCGATCAACTCGGTGTGCACCCACGCTTGATAGTGAATGTTCAATAACTGCAGCGTCACGACGAGCAACGGATCGAACCCGGCGAGCAGGCAGGGAAGATAGAAGATCGGCGCGACGAATTGGTTGATGAACGAAACCCGATAGGCCGTGGCGACCGTGAAGGCCGCGGAGCCGTGGTGAACGGCATGATAGAGCTTCCAGAGCAGCTGTGAGCGGTGTGCGCATCGATGCTCCCAGTAGTAGCAGCAATCCGCCGCGACGAACGCCGACACCAGCGTCCATCCGTTCATCGGCAGACGCCAGGGAACCCAGGAGGCCGCCCGGGTATAGAGGAGCACCCACCACCCTGTCGTCAGCACCGAGACCACGAGGTTCGGCGGAAGCGCACTCAGGCTGAGCATCATTTCGCGCAGTGCGGGGCGCGTCAGGGTACCCCTCCTCCTCATCCACCAGCACTCCTCGACCGCCAGAACCAAGCCGGCCGCCATGCTGAGCCCGATGGCCGCACTCACGATCAGGCGCCAATCGACGGTCACGTGGCGAGTTCGCGTTGCGCCACGTCCGCCAGCTCGATCGGGCGGGCCAATTGGGGCAACATCTCCCAAGAATCGCCGGAACGGTGTCGCGCGTTGTACTCGCAGAAGGACTCGAGCCGTCCCGCCGTATCCAGCACGTGATGGCAGCAGGCCGAAATGCGATCCTGGTCGTAGGTGTAGCGGTCCATGAATGGCTTGATGACGATTCCGAAGACGTCGCGAGGTCTGACGAGCTTGCGCCCCACACGGGTCGCAACGCGCTGCACCCAACTGGTGCGCTTCGAGCCGATGATCTCCTGCATCTCGCGTTGCTCGAGCACCGTCTTGTAGGCCACATCATTCATGACGGCGTCCACATCCACGTGGCGCGCGATGTTGAGCACGAACCCCATCCGGCGCGCAAACAACGTCACCCATCCGCAGTTGGGATGACTGCATGGAATTGGCAGGAAATCTTCGGCCCGGCTCCGCCCGGCGAGGCCGGCGGCCACGCCCTTGGCGACATCCGATAGCGTGATGCGGTCCATCGGATCATTCGCAATATCATGACGCCCCGAAAAAAAGGCCGGCAGCATGGCAATCAGCCGGACGCTCTTGTGGCGCACGCCCTGACGCACCACCCAGGCGATCTCGCGTTCGCTCACGCCGCGCGCCAGCGTCATGGTCAGCTGCATCGGGATCTTCAGGCGATCGAGTCGCTTCAATAAAGAGGCGCGGATGCGCATCGGATTGGCCTGACGTAGCGCCTTGTTGGTGGCCGGCTCGGCCCCATCGAATTGCAGGAGCACCAAAACCTTGTCGCGAAAAGGCAGCAGCCGATCGGCCATCCCCGCCTTTTCGAGCTCGATGCCGTTGGTCGCGATGTAGATCTTCTTGACGCGCGCATCCGCGTGAAGAAAGGCCAACATCTCCCAGAACTGCGGATGCAAGGTGGGCTCACCGCCGATGAGTTGAATGGAATCGAGACCGCCCTTGAGGGCAAGAAGAGCATCGATGTGTCTGCGGAATGCATCCATCGACAGGATCCGGTCGCCCTTGGAGTCTGCATAGCAAACGCGGCACGCGAGATTGCATGCGTCGGTGATTTCGACGAGTACCGTGCAGGTCTTGTTACTGCGTTGGTCGCTCGAGTCATGCGGCCAGACATCGCCGCCGGCGGAAGGGCCGCATGAGCCGGAAGATCCGCAGCAACCCGGCGAGTAGGCAGGAACCTGCACCACCTCGTCCGGTGCATACCTGCGGCCCCATTGGTCCTTGTTGGAAAGCCGATAGTAGCGACGATCGTTTTCCAACAGCGCGAGGGAGCGCCCATGGGTCGGGCAAAGTTTGGCAATCAGCACTTTTGGGCCGTCGACGTACACGGCGGCCACGACGTGAGCCAGGCATTGCGGGCAGAGGCTCAAGGTCGTTTTCAGCACCTGGGCACCGCCCGGAAGTGCGAACTTTTGGGCGGCCTGCACCGCGTCGAGTTGCCGTAGAGGCTCGGCGATTCTCTGCAATCGCGCCTCGAAGGGCTCATGGCTCGGAGCCGTCGCCTGCAGCGGCTCCACGCGAACCGCGATCGACAAGGGCTTACGCATAGGCAAGGACTCCACGCAACAAAGAGGCACAACAGCGATAACCCGCGCCACGGAAGCGCGGAAACCTCGCCGCATGACGTCGCAACAGCCCTCCCAGCTGACCGGCCGAGAAGTCCAGGTTGGCGTGCTGTTCCGCGCGGCGATGCAGCGCCATGACCTCCGCTGCAACCCGCGCAGGCAAGAGATGCGCGACCGCCTCGCCCGTATACCCGACATGCCGCCACTCGTCCTTCAGGACCGTTCCGACCACCTTCTCGGGATACGAGGTCGCCGCATTCGCGCAGGCCTCGACGTGATACTCCAGGGATCGCGCAATACGCTTCTCCAGGTAGTGCAGATGCGCGAAGAAGTGCGCGACCTTTTTGCGGCGACCATCGGCGTCATCGTCCGACTCGATGGCGAAGCGCACGGGTGTGTGCGCGCGGATCACCTCATTGTAGATGTCGTTCATGGGCAACTCGATCACCGGCTGCTCCAACTTCTGGATGGCACGGATGTACAGCGCGCCGTGCTTGTCTTCCTCCGCAAGGTGCTGGCGCATCGCGCCGACCAACTCGGCCGCTTCCGCAACGTGCATCGGAAAATAATCCTGAACGCGGTGCGGATATTGCTCACCGTTCAGATACAGGTTCAGCACCAGACCGTGCAACACCGGATCGGCGACGATATCCCGATGCAGGCGTAATTTGACCGAGTCGATGAGGGTCATTTTCTTAGTGAGATGAAACATACGCCCAACACCAGACCGGCCAGAACGAAGAACCCGATGACGAGGATCAAAATTACGCGCAGAAAGATTTTCACACGGGAGATCCGATCGCCATCAGCCCTGTCTCGCCGCTAGGCGCCATCGCTCCCAGGAAGCCGGCTCACGGCCGGTTCTCAACGCGATGGCGGCCGAGCCCGCAACGATCATCGCGAGGGCCATGAGTTGGTAGGCGGATAGGCCGGCATAGGCTTTGGGTGTCTCACGCACGAACTCGATGCAAAAGCGAAAGACGCCATAGCACGCCAGAAATAGCGCGAACAGGCGCCCGAACAGAATCTGACGCTTCCAGAGCGCCAGGAGCACGAATCCCATGGCCCAGTCGAAAATCATCTCGTACACCGGGGCCGGATGCCGCGGAATGCCGTCCGCATAGGTTATCGCCCAAGGGCCGTTGAAAGGCGCTCCGCGGCAGCAGCCGACGAGCAGGCAGCCGATGCGGCCGATTCCCATCGAAAACGGCAGAACGATCGCGAAGCGGTCGTTTGGCGGGATGTCATATCGCAGCAGTGGCTTGGCTGCCTCGACCCCGAGAAACCCAAAGAGCAATGCCCCGGCGATGGAGCGCCCGCCGGTCAGCAGCGGGCCCCAATCGTGAAATTCCTTCAGCGGCCACAAGGCATCGCCCAGCACGACGGCAATCTTGGCACCGAGCACCGCACAAACGATCGTGATGACTTGCATCGTGTAGTAGCGTCGCCTGTCTTGCGGGTCGCTGAAATGCTTGGTCATCGGGAACGCGAACGTCAATGACAACCCCATCAACATCGTGACGACATACCAGAAATGCAGATCGAGCGAGGCGATCATCCGCCCTGCTCCGTCCAGAGCCAGATCCCGACGAACAGCAGCAGTGCCGCCCAGGAAATGACGTGCACCCGACGCTCACTCGCGGCAAGCTCCCGGTGATACCCTAACTCGTCAAAGACCAGGCAGACCAAGAAGGCCGCGAGCCACGCGAGCGCCGGCACGTTTCGCCCCAGGAAGGCATAAATCGCGAATAGCGTGAAGGTGACGGCGAGCGCGGCATTAAATGCCTGTTCTAAGAGAGGGACTTTGCGCGCCCGTTCGTGCATCCAGGCATCGACGCCTGCCGTCCCGAGGTAGGGCAGCAGGCCGATACTGAGTGCGAGGATGCGCGCGGTGGCCGTCATCTCGCCCGGCAACGCCGCCGTCGACGAACTGTCATGGAGGACAGCTCACTCGCATCGTTGAATCCCTCCCGCGAAGACGCAGTCCCTAATCTACCTTACGCGGCCGGTAAATGGTCAATAGTTCAATCGGTGCCAGCGGTTGCCCTGATAGTATGCCTCGGGTGCGGCGAGTCAATCGAGATCGACTGCCAGGCGCTTCAGATCCGCGAGCGAACAGAAGCTCAAGGCATCTTCATGTGTAGCGCGCAGGACCACGCGCGGCGCGCGCCCCGCTTGCAGCGCTTCCTGCCACCGAGGTGCGCACAGGCACCAGCGATCACCGGGCTTCAGTCCCGGAAAGCCGAATTCCGGGACCGGCGTCGAGAGATCATTGCCGCGGGACTTCGAATACTCGAGAAATCCCATGGTCATGACGGCACACACGGTGTGGCTCCCGGCGTCCTCCCGGCTCGTGTCGCAGCATCCATCGCGAAAAAAACCCGTCATCGGGCTCAAGGAGCAGACTTCCAATCGATCGCCCAGCACGTTCTTGGGCTCGTTGCGCGGGCCTCCGCCGCCTTTACCCGCATCATCCCTCAACATCGGGATTTTCTGCATCGCCCATCCCTCCGGTAAACGCCGACCTGAAACTGACCCACCTTTTCACTCATCTAGGGGCAGAATCTATTATGACGGCAAGACCGATCAAATAGTGGTCAGGATGCTTTATCGGGGCACGAACCCGAATCACGCCGGCGTGATTCGCGAGTCCGCTTAGCGCGTAACGGCGATCGTATCGACCACCCTCGATACGCCCGGCGCCGTCCGGGCGAGATCCTCCGCCGTCGCCCTCATCTCGCCCGCAGACACGTAGCCCGAGAGATACACCACGCGATCCAGCGTCTGCACGCTGACCTCCGTGCCCAATTCGGGGTGCTGATTGAACAGAGCTTCTACCTTGGCGGTAGTTTGAGCATCGCCTGGGCACCCCCCCAGTCCGCATTTGCGTTCAACCGCACATCCGGCAAAAAGTGATGACACGCTGAGCGCAATGACCAATGCGCCTAAGGAGCCTCGTTTTCGCATATCCATTCCTCTCCATTTGGCAACAGAACTTTGGCGCCAAAGAAACTCCGACCGGCAGGTATCCCGGCCGGTCGGAGCGAATGAACAGCCTTGAAGGGCGGGGGAAGAAGGCTGTTCGGGGATAAACTCGACAACACCGTCCACATTCCCTGGTCAGAGGCCGACTCGTTTGGCTTTGAGTCACACTACCGCTGCCGTACGGGTTTCGATTGCTCCTTCGTGCCAACCTTGAACATTTGTGCCTAGCCGCGGTGCCGAGCATCATTGTCGCTGCACATAAGTGAAGCGGCCAGCGGCGCCCTCGCGCGCTGACCGCCGGTCAATGGCGCTTACCGGAATGGGAAGCGCCTGGATCATCCCCAGCGTTCTAGTTCCGGTTCCCGGGGCGCGAAACTCCTTCAGTGATTCGGTAGCCTGAGACCTCCGACGGCGTCGCCTTCGACGCAGCCTCCTCACCATCCCCCGTATACCGCGAGAATTCCTCCTGATAACGAAAGGTGATTTTCGTTTGGTCGGCGGGCGACAATTTTTCCTTCAGCTCCACGAACCAAGTTCCCTCTTCCTCGTACACATGGTGTGCCACTGCGCCGCGGATATGCTCCAATTTATCCAGATATTCCTGGCTCATGGGTTCCAGATCCTCGAGCAGGCCCATTTGCACCTTGGCGGCCGACTGTTCCGTGTAGGCCTTGGTCGAGTGAGCTTGTTCACCGGCTTTCACCAACGCGGGGTAGATGACGGCCTCTTCCGCAATCGAATGCCCCGTGAGCAGCAAAGCCAGGCGTTTTTGTGCGCCTATACGCGCCGCCGCATCCGTCGCGGCCTTCACCCGGGCGAACGCCGCCTCTATTTGCATATGATGATCGAGCACGAGAGACAGCCAATCGGCATCCGTGGCTGCGCTGCGAGCCTTGGCACGCGCTTCGGCCCTTTGTTCATCGGTTTCAGGGGGCGTCACGGCCGCGACGACTTTATCTAGAATGGACATGGTCAACTCCTTATTGCTGCACAGAAACCCAACTCAGCGGGCAATCACAAATAGCCGCCTCCGGGCGGAGGAGTTGACGGTACCTCCGAGGAGCTGACTGGAGAAACTCCTCGAACCCGCAATAAAGCGTCAGACATCGGTACCGGTCGCTGCGTTCTAGATGGTCTCAAGGCAGGTTCACATCCGGCTTCGCCACCATCAGATAGAAAATGACCATGACGCCGATGAATGCCGGGCACCCGAGCATGAGCCACGAGCGATAGTAGCGCTGGTACACCGCGGAAAGCGGTAAATCAGGTTCCGCCGCGCCCATGGCCAAATCCCGCATTCGCATCTGCAGCCAGACCACCGGCAACCAACAGCAGCCGACGAGCCCGTACAGGGTGAACGACAACTTGAGCCACGGCGCGGTGAGCGGATAGCCTGCCATCCGCGCAAGCGCGACGCCGGTCACCGGCTGCAGCACCACGGCGGTCGCCGTGAAGATCATATCGGCCAACACAACCTCGCGGCTCACCGCCGCTATGATCTTGAGCTCTCCCGTGCGCTGCGCCCGAACGAAGAAGAATGCGATCCCTGCTCCGGTACCAAAGAGGACGGTCGACGATACGATGTGCAGCCATTTCGTCAGCAACAGCCAAGTCATGGATCGTCCATCACGCGGGTCGAGATATTCCATCGAGCGAATTCCGCTTCGAACTCCGAGAGTCCGAGCATGCCCATGCAGACCTTCGCGCCCGCTGGGAATGGATCGCCGCGGGCAAGCCGGGTGGCGAGAATGACCGCCGCCATGCAGGGGATTTCCGGCCCGTGATTGCAGTCGGCAACGAGCTCCCACGTGCGGCTCAGCATCCGGCCCTCCTCGGTTCGTCCAATGACGCGGACCGACATCCCGCCCGTCCGGCTTCCCAACCAATTGAGCCGGGTCCCCATACGATCCAATGATGCGCCCCAGCGGGGAATATCCATTGGCAGCCCCATGCGCCGACAGGCGCCGATCATCGACAATCCGTAATGCTGCAGGGATACCTCGAGCGCAGCCCGAAAGGTGACCGATTGAACACCGGCGTAACGTGCGGGAAAGAGCTCAAGATCCGGCACATCGCAGGCAGCCGACAGGCGGTTACCGAAGGAGAATCGCTGCCGTTTGAGCTGTTGCCACCCATACACGGCTCGCCACTCACCGCGCTCCCACCAGGTAAAGGATTCGCCCGCATATCCCAAAACGGCCGCGACCGTGGCGCCACCGCGTTGCGCGCGCTGACCCGGCGCGATGACCACCTCGATCGCGCTCAGCTCCGCGAACGATGCTTTGAGAAAATCCACGACCGCTGACGAAAGCGCGGGCAAGGTACTCGCCCCGGTGATCGCGGCGCGCTTTTCGTCTTCTGCCGCCCTCCCGATCGCCGCCATGAAACCCGCCACGAACGCTCTGCCATCCGCGAGGTCTGCGTAGTGGGCGCCGCATGCGAGACTCGCGAGCGCAACCCGGTAGTCCTGGCCCTGAAACGGCCCTGCGCAATGGATGACGAGATCCGGGGCAAGCGAGCGGATCTTTGACGTGAGATCGGGCGCCTCGATATCGAGCGTGGCGGTCTGAACGGATGCCGGATCTCTCGCGTTGGCTCTCCGGCGGCTCGTGGCCACGATCTCGATGTCGGGCTCGAGTGCCAGCCGCCTGCAGATCCGCGCACCGAAATTACCGAGACCGCCCACGACCACGACACGCATGGTCTACCGCGGCAAATAGCAGGTGGTACGGCGGCCGAACCACCGGTAGCGATTCCGGGCGATCAATCGATACAAGGCATTGCGCCAAGGCCGCGGCACGACACGGGCCGCATGGACGAGCCGCCAGCAGCCGCCCAACCCCGTAACAACATGAATCCATGCGTCCGCTTCGGTGAAGCGTCGGCCGCCGTCCAGCACTAAAAAAGTGGCCGGGTCGTCCGGATCAAGGCCGTGCTCGACCAGCATCGCCTTTCCTTCGACGGTTTGCATGCGCACCAGAGCGAACGGCGGAATCGCTTGATGGCGCTCCAAGAACCCCGCCCCAGCGGAGCAAAGATTGCAGATGCCATCAAAGATGATGATCCGCGCATCTATCTGCGGCTGCGACATGGCGCATACCCTACCGGGCCCTGGGCCTCGCTCGGGCGATCTGATAGCCAACCACCAACAGCGCGGCAAATTCGCCAATCACCGCAGTCACGATGGTGCTCACGATGAGGCTGACTGAAATGGCCAGTGCCAAAGCTGATAGTGGATTCACGTTGGTCTCCATAATCCTCAAGACGGGTCCTGATTTCTCTTTCCACCACGGTCCAGCAATCGCGCGACTCCGCCGCCCATTTTCATGAGCGCCACGATGGTCGATCGCTTCAGGGTGATCATCTGTTCGTACCAACGGCCAAGCCGCTCGACGAAATCCAGCATTTCTCGCAATCGAAGCTCAACGACCGGGTCCACGCTCTCGTCATCCCGTGACATTTCGACGCATTCGCGTAGCGCTGCCGTTGCAGGATCGAGCTCGCGGGCTTTGCGCCCCGCCGCGATTCGCGTGACAAGGTTCCAAAGATCCGTCTCCGCGGTGTAGAAGGTGCGTCGGTCGCCCAGAATGGGCACCGAGCGAATGATGTTCCACGACTGCAGTTCCCGCAGGGAGTTGGATACGTTGGAACGCGCAATGCCCAACACCTCCGCAATCTCTTCGGCGGCCAGTGGTTGCTTCGACGCGTAGAGCAGAGCGTGAATCTGACTCACCGAGCGGTTGACGCCCCAGCGTTCGCCCAAGCTGCCCCACTCCAGCACGAAGCGCCGTACCGCCGGGCGCAGTGTGTCGGGTTGGTCTGTAATTTCTGTCATGACAGAAATTACAGACCAACCGGTATGAGTTGTCAAGGCATGAATGCCCCGTGCTGCGACGCACCAAGACCTGAGTGGGTACTCAGCGCCGCGAACGGCGACCCGACACAGCGGGCGAAAGGGCACGCACCAGTCCATGAGCACACGGACCAACCGCCCCGCATCGATGTCCGCGTCCGCGACATCCTCGGGCACAAAAGCGATCCCGAGCCCTGCCCTCGCCGCCCGAAGGCGCCTCCACAGCGTGTTGAATGTCAGCTGACCTTCGACGCGAACGTTCATCGAATCGGCGACGGCTTGACTCACATCCAAATCCAGGGCGACCGCCATCCGGCGCATCTGGCGGCACGTGCAGGAAGGTAATAATCCGAACCTCGACGAAAGGTCCGGCGCAATACACGCTCATCTCTGCCGCGGCCACGAAACCGCCATCCATGTCTCTTCCATTTTGATCGTGCTGCGGCGAATATGGCCGCGTGCACACTTTCATAGACCCAATGATCCAGGTCACGATCTATCACAATCCGGATTGCGGCACGTCGCGCAATACGCTCGCGCTCATTCGAAATACCGGCGTCGAGCCGGCCGTCATCGAATATTTGAAGACACCCCCCGATAGAGCGGCGCTGCAATTGCTGCTTGGGCAAATGAACATGACCCCACGTGAACTGCTGCGGGAGAAGGGCACACCCTATGCGCAGCTGCGACTGGGCGATGCTCATTGGACCGACGATGAACTCATCGACCGAATGCTCCAATTTCCAATTCTCATCAACCGTCCGATCGTCGTCACACCTTGGGGCGCAAAACTTTGCCGACCGTCGGAAGTGGTGCTCGATATTTTGCCGTTGCCGCAACCCGGTCCATTCGTCAAGGAAGACGGCGAAGCGGTGATCGATTCGGACGGTCGGCGCGTCTCGTCTCGCGGACATTGACGGAATCCTCGATGATGCGAACTTTCGTCGGCCGCGACGATCAGTCGTTAGTCCGCGATATACAGGGAGCAGGTGAATGTTGACTGCTTCCGTTATCCTATTTATGTACGCTGCGCTCAGCGGATTCGTCATGGCGGTGGGCATTTTCAAAGGAGCGAGGCGTTGGATGCCTCTTGCGCTGGGGCACGGGGTTCTCGCCGTAACGGGGCTCGTGCTGGCGCTGTTGGCATCACTCGCGACCGGCGTCGCCGCGATTCAGTACGGTGTTGCCGTTCTGTTTCTGGCCGCTCTGGGAGGGTTCGTACTCTTCAGCTATCATCTGCGCGACAAATCCCATCCCTGGCTGGTCGTGGTGCTGCATGCATTGCTCGCCCTCGGCGGGGTCGGCTGTCTCGTATTCGCCCTGTTGAGCTGAGGCGCGGTCTGCCCTCCATCGTGCTCGGCTCTAATGCACCAGTTGCCCTTGCTTGTCCGCCACTGAAATGCTCGCAGTGACACCGGAGGTGAACTCGAGAAAATCGCTCTCGATTCCGTCGCTGAAGATTACCCCATTTTCCGGCATCAATGAGCGGATGATCAGCGGAGATTCGCGTGCCGCCTTGCCGGCTACCAGCGTCGTCTGAGTCGCAACGCTTGGAAACGGCTCACGCACCGCGAAGCTCAGATACGGTGCGTCCCACGGTATTGGCTTGAAAGCCACAGGGCCACGTTGGGTCGTATGCGCCTGCATGAGCATCGCCGCGCCCGTGAGGATGCTGCGCATCCATGCCGTGGATCCCAGGCCGGTGGAAATGATGACACCGCTGGAAGATTGGGTCTCCTTTTGCACGCCAAGCGTAATTTCGTATCGCGCCGAGGTGTGAGATTTGGGCCCGACGAACAAATCGTTCACGGCATAGAGCGACTGGCCGTCCGATAGGGTCGCCTGCGCCATCGTCACCGCCTTGACCGGGCGGCGCGAAACGATCAGCTCGTGCAAAATTGCCTTGATGTCGTTGGGGGCGAACGGCAGGAGCACCCCATCGTATCGACGCGGATCCGGATTGACCCCCACGAGCTGCTGCCCGTGGAGATATTTCATCGTGTTCGCCACCAGCCCGTCCTGCCCGAGGGCAACCACGATATCCTGCGGTCCAAATAAATACGTCGGCAAAAACCTGCGATCGATCGCCTGAACCCTGCAGCGGCGCTCCAACGCATCGATGACGATCCGGGCGGCGCGATGGTAAGTGGCATCCTCCGCCTCATAGTCCCCAAAATCCGCCCCCAGGTGCTGCACGTAGAATTTGGCCTGTTCAGCGGTCAGGTGTCGATTCACCAGCTCCTCCAGGCGCGTCTTTCGCGTGACCAGAATGACCTTGCGATCAGGATCGCTCACGGCCGTTCTCCCGGGGGACGGTCGGTGCCATTAGCGCCTGCAGCAAATCCGGCGACATATTCAGTTGACCGATCCGCTCCGCCCGTTCGGCAATGCCTCCAAAGGCCTGCGCGATCAACTGACCCGGCTGCATGCCCATGGCCGCGAGCGCCTGGATGATTCTTGGATCCGTCGTCTGAATGGCCTGGGTGAATGCGCCAATGCGATGCGCTTCCGCTTCCGCGAGCGTGCGGGTATTGGCCGCCGTCGCCTGAACGAATTCACTACGGCGCAATTCCGCGACGATGTCGGCTTCGATGTCGCTCTGGCGGATTTCCTGCTTCTTGCGTCGCACGCTGGCTTCGGCATCGATCTGGGTTTCCCTGATGGTCCGCTTCTTTTCCTCAACGGCAATTTCCGTATCCAACTCGCTTTGTTTGATCGCCCGTTCCTGCTCGACCGCCGAATTGCGGCGTGCATAAACGGCATCGTCGGCGACCCGCAGGAACGCCTCGCGCGCCTGGGCTTCCAGCGCGCGGGCCGTTTCCGGGGTCGGCTTTACCGCCAACACCGCGACACTCAATATCTCGATGCCCAGGGAAAGAACTTCCGGGTGGGCCTTGAGCCCCTTGGTGATACCGGTTGCCAACTCGGCGGCGCCGCGGATCGCATCCTTGAGCTCGGTGCCCTGCACCAGGCTCTGCACCAAGACTTCCACGGCGGCGATGATGCGCTGGGGCAGGTGCTCGGGATCGTCCGAGGCATAGCTTTTTCCCGTCGGATTCAGTGAAAAATTCAGCGTGGCCGCTGCCTTGACCGGCTCCGCAATACGGTAGGACACCTGTCCTTGCACGCGCACCACCTGGAAATCCGCCGTGACCTTCTCCAGCATGAACGGCACGTCGCGGCTGTTGATCGGCACCGCGACCAGATTGGTCGTCGGCGAGTAATACAGCAGCGACAATCCGGCGCCCTGCCTAACCGCTTTGCCTTGCTTAAAGGCCATGAGGTAGGTGGTCGGCTGTGCTTTGATGAATTTGACTCCGAACATGCTGTTCTCCTTGTGTTCGTGGGTCTTTCCCACTAACTAAGTGGTACAGTACCACTATCTGAGGTAGAATTCAAATTGCATGCCGATCGGCGCACTGGACCCGAGACGAGGCGAAATTATGTCTTCTGTTGCGACATTCCCCCGCCCGCTCACCACGGTCGATGTGGTGATCTTCTCGGTGTTCGAGACGCAGCTGCACGTGCTGCTGGTCCAACGATCGAACGAGCCCGGGGAGCCATTTCCCGGTCTTTGGGCGCTCCCGGGTGGTTTCGTCGATATCGGCCGCGACGCGGACCTCGAGGCCTGCGCCCGGCGCAAGCTTCGCGATAAAACCGGCGTCGATCCGTCTTACCTGGAACAATTGGGCAGCTGGGGCAGTGCGAAGCGTGACCCCCGCGGCTGGTCCGCGACCCATGTTTATTTCGCCCTGATGTCCGCGGACGACGCCAAGCTGCGCGCCGGTGGCAACGCGAGCGATACCCGCTGGATTGCCGTGGAAGGGGCGCGGGTTCGGGAGAGCCTTGCGTTTGATCACGCCGACCTTTTGAAGGCCGCGATTCTTCGCCTGCGCGGCAAGGTCGAATACACATCGCTGCCGGCATTTCTCATGCCGCAGGCATTTACGCTCACCGAATTGCAAAAAACCTATGAGGCCCTGCTCGGCCGCCCGATAGAAAAGAAATCCTTCCGGACGAGGATGCTGGCAACCGATTTGCTCGAGGAGGTCGCAAGGCGCAAGCAGGGCGCAAACCGGCCCGCCCAGATGTATCAGCTACGGAACCGGAAGAAGCCGGTGTTTTTCACGCGCGCGCTGCTCGCCAATCCCTAGCTGGCTGCCCGCCAGGCGGGTGGGCGCCGCGTCAATGCTTGGTGCACTTCCTTCAAGATTCCGCCGCCCCGGCCGATTACTGGGAGTCATGCAGTTTCAACTGTGGCGGCAGCTTGGATGGCGGCAATGAAATTCCCCTTTTTCAGGACCTCGCCGGCCGCCTTCGTCACCCGAGAGGACGAGGCGCGCCTGCAGGAATTGGAAGCTCTGTACTCGGCGATCAACCAGTCGCAGGCCGTCCTCGAGATGAACATGGATGGCACGGTCCTGACGGCCAACCCCTCCTATCTGAAGATGTTCGGCTATACGCTGGCCGAGATTCAGGGTAAGTCCTACTCCTTGTTCGTCGAGCCGGTGGCGCGCGAAAGTGCCGAGTATCGCGACCTGTGGGAACACCTGCGTGGAGGGCAACACGAACAGGGCCGATTCGCGCGTATCGGCAAGAATGGGCGGGAGGTCTGGGTACGGGCGAGTTTCAACCCTCTCCTGGGCCGTGACGGGAAAGTATTCAAGGTGGTCAAATTCGCAAGCGAGATCACTCCGATCATCGAGGAGGCTCGACGGCTCGATCGTGCCGTTCACGAATCCCAGGACATCATTCGCGCGGTTCTGGCCGGCGCCACCGATCGTCGCATCGTTACGACCGGCAAGACCGGCAATCTTGCGCTGCTCGCGGAGAGCATCAACGGGCTGATCGATGGCGTCTCGACGACGGTCGCGGAGACCGAGCACGTCTTGAAGCGGGCCACCGAAGGCGATTTGACCTCGCGCATGAAGCTCGAAGACAAGTCGGGCCATCTAAGAACACTCGCCGAGTCGGTCAATTCGATGATCAAGGCGATGATGGACGTGATCACGAGCTTGAAGAAGACCTCGCTCGAAGTGCACGAAGGCGCCGAGGAAATATCCCGCGGCAACCTGGATCTGAGCCGGCGCACCGAGGCGCAGGCCTTGAGTTTGGAGGAAACCGCCTCCTCCATGGAGGAGATGACGGCGATCGTGAAGAACAACGCCCAGAACGCGGGGCAGGCGAGCGACCTCGCGGCCTCCGCGGGTGAGCAGGCCGAGCGGGGCAGCCGCGTAGTCGGTGCCGCAATAGCGGCGATGAGCGAGATCAACGCCGCAAGCAAGAAGATCGCGGATATTATCGGTGTGATCGACGAGATCGCGTTTCAGACCAATCTCTTGGCGCTGAATGCTGCCGTGGAAGCGGCGCGGGCCGGCGAGCACGGGCGCGGCTTTGCGGTGGTGGCCTCCGAAGTGCGCAACCTCGCCTCGAGGAGCGCCGCTGCCGCGAAACAGATCAAAGCGCTGATTCAGGATTCGGTCGGCAAGGTCGACGAGGGCGCGAAGCTGGTGGACGAATCCGGCAAGGTGCTCGGAGAGATCGTCACGCGCGTGAAGAAGGTGACGGGCGTCATGGCGGAAATCGCCAACGCAAGCCGCGAGCAGGCCACTGGAATCGAGCACGTGAACAAGGCGGTGGCCTCGATGGAGACCGTGACGCAGCAGAATGCCGCGTTGGTCGAAGAGGCGTCGGCCGCCGCGCAGGCCATGACCGAGCAGGCCAAAAGCCTGACGAACCTCATCTCGTACTACCGCGAGCAGCCTCAAACGGCGCGCGCGCAAATCGACGCGGCCACGCGAAGAAAATCCGCCTAAACGTGCAGTCGGCGCGATGCCGGCCCACGTCCGGCCACAGGTCGCCCACCGGGCGCCCACCCAGGCGGGCCTCGTCGGGACTCGCCTGGTGTGAGCTTGCTCGAACGAACCTTACGGCGACAACCCGGTTGGGCCGGGCAGACCATTCGGCCCGTTCGGAGAACCCGGAATCGGTGTGTTCAGATAAGGGAACACATCGAGATAGGTGTCCGTCGCCTTGACGGCTCCGCCGAGATGCAGGTTCGCGGCGTCAGGGCCGGCCGCCCGCGCACCATCCGTGTACGGCGCTCCCTTGTTGGGGTCCGTCGTTTCGGAGCCGCAATTTCCGATCTTGCCGCAAAGTGCGCCTTCGGCCACCCGCAGGGTGATGTCCACCACATCATCGTAGGGGCGCCTACCATTCGGAAAGCCCGCATCGTCGCCGCCCAGGACCCCGAGATCGTTTTGGGAGGCGATTGCCGTCACGGGAGTCGCCGTATTCAGCCGCAGCATCTCGTTCGGAACGGGTTTCGCAGGCTGATTGAGTCCTTTGACGCCCGTCAGGAAGGCCGCCACCAAATCATCGCGCGGCGTGCCCGGCACCTCGGCGGCGCTGCCAAATAGGACATGCAGCAATACCGGTAGCGATGGGTTCGTCACATAGGGAAGAAATTGCGCATCGTCCTTGGGGAGACTGTGGTTGAATTTATCCTTGTCCGGCAGACCGATCACGAGCTCGTTGACCAGCGGCATGCCGAGGCGTGAAACCTGCATCCACCCATCTCCGTCGGGAACGCTGGCGGTGGTATACGCGGCGATCACGGTCTGACCTTTTGCCGTCAGGCAGCTGATGGGTACCTCGAGCGCGATGGAAGTGACGTTTTTGTCGTACAGCGCGTTGGGCTGCCCGTCACGGGGACCGACGGGGTTCAGATTGACGAGATCGAAGATCTCTCCCAGGTTCGCGACGAATCCTTCCTTGCGCTGGCCCACGAACACACGACCCGCACCGCTGCAGCCGGGGATGCTGACGTCATAGATGAAGGTCTTCGCATAGGCCGCATAGTCGGGAATCGACTTATTTCCGATGTTGTCCGCGGGCTTCCAGAAACGAGTGCCGCCGCTCGTCACATTTTGCACCGGACCGCTGCCCCAGCCTTGCTTGGAAACCGTGATCGAATAACTTTGGCTCACGTTGAGATTGGCACCGGTGTCGCTGATGGGCCCTATGTTGATCAGCGGCACGGGGATCTCCTTGCCGCCCGCGTCCACCGCCAAATTCTTGAAGGTCGTCGCGAAATTGAAGGAGAACGTGATGTCGCTGTCTGCGTCGCCGTCGCTATCGATGTGAATCTGATAAACCGCCTTGGGGTCCAGATTGAAAAAATTCGGGCCGCCCTCGGGATCTTGAAGCGGAATGTAGTTCGCGAGGAACGTCACGTAATTGCTGCGTCCGGGCTCGTAGCTCCGGAACATGTAAAAATCCGTTCCGTCGACGCGGGGCAGGCCCGCGATCTCCGGTGCCTCGCGATGACTCGACGCGAGTGCATATAGAGGCAATAGCGATGCGCCCAGCAACATGGCGCCTACCGGTTGTAATTTGTTCATTGAGATCCCCTCTGGAAGTGGTTGCAAACAGGGTCGGGAATATGACCAACGGTCTACGTTGCCGGCCGCGCTTTGGATGCAGGGTTTCAGTGGGGAAGATCAATCGCAGAGTTTTGCGGCGAGAGGACGGCCGTCGCGACGGTCGAGCCGCGATGCATTACCAGGATGGCGCGATGGGAGGGATCTATCGAAAAGAACAGCGTGTAATGCAGCGTGATTTTCTGGGTGGGCCGCGCGCAGAACGCATCGAAGAACAATGCGGCGTAGCTTCCGTCCGCGTGAGCATCGATGAGTTGCCGTACCGGCTTAATCCGGCAGGCGTTGCCGCCCCCCCCATCGAGCGCGATGTGCTGATACGCGTATTGAGCGATGGCCGCTTGATGGCGATGGACTTCTCCCCAGGTCAACCGGCCATCGCCGTCATCGTCGAGTTTCAACACGAAGTCCAGATCCCGCAGCGCGATGTCCCACTGACCGTGAATCGCCTTCTCGGCGGTCGCCGGGGACGCTTCCGCCGTCAACGTCAGATAGGCGTCGCTCGCCGAGTGGGCGTCCGCTCTTTCGGGGTTGACGAGGCAGCTCAGCACGGCGAAAGCCAGCATGATAGGTAAACCCTTCACCATCCCCCGGCTCATTTACTCGCTCCGGAGGATGCGCTCAGCTGCGAGCGCAGCTCGCGCTCGAGGGGCTCGAGAATGGGGTCCTCCAATTGTGTACTTCGCAAAAATTCGAGCACCGGCACGGCCGCCTGGGGCTTTTTGGACGCGAGGGCGGCTTCCAGCACCACTCGAGCATCCCAGGGGGCTCGCTGGAGCTGCCAATTGCGCAGCGCCATATCCAATGCGGTATGGGGATCGTGCTGCAGCTGCAGGGCGAATCGCGATTCTTCACGTCCAAAATACTCGCTGCCCCGCAGGCGCAACGCCTCGAAACGCGCCGCCATGATCCAGGTGTAGCGCGGAGTTTGGTCGCTGTGCAGGAGCGATTGAGCGAGTGCAAGCCGCAGGAATGCGGTGTCCGATTGCGCATGATCGACCAACAACGGTAAGACCTCCCGGGGTCGACCGCGGTCGAGGAGGAAATCCGCATACGCCACCAGCAGGAAATTGTCACGCGGCTGAAATTTCAAAGCCGCCAAGTAATGGGTTTCCGCACCCGGCCAATCTCCCAACCGCTCATCGCTCTCCGCAATCAGGCCTTCGATCCACCCTCGGTAGCTTGCCGAGCCCCGCCTTCCTGAACTCTCGACCTGCTGAAGAAGCGACAGGCTTTGGCGGGCCTTACCGGTGTAGGAACGCAGGCTCCCGAAGCAGGCCAGGCCAATCTCGGCGCCCGCGTTCTTCGCGACCCGGGCGCAGTCCCGATCGGCCGCCTGATAATCGCCTTGGACCATATCGAGCGTCGCGAGGATCAGCCAGGCCTGCGCGTTCTGTGGGTCGGATTGCAGCGCCTTCTGCAGCAGCGCCCGCGCCTGGTCGAATTGATGCCGGTATTGCAGGATGGTGGCTTGAATGACCAGGGCTGGGGCCGGCGCCACCGCCGCCTGCACCCAAGGCGCGATGACTGCTTCCGCATATCCGGCGTAATGAGCATCACCCACCTGCCGACTGTAGTCGACATAAGCGTCGGCGAGTTGCTGCGCCGCCGTCAGATTGCGGGGTGCGGCATCCAACGCGGTGCGCAGCGTCCGCATTTCGAGGACCGCGGGATCGGCAGTGGATGGGACTTCTTGCAAAACCTCGCTGTCGTTCGACGGAAGGTAGGGCATCCTGAACGGCGCGTCGGGCACGCTCAAGTTGGTATCCGCGGCCCCGGCGGCGTCGCAAAGAATCAACACCAGCCAAACGGCGGCAATGCCGGCAGGCCTGATCAGAATCTCGATCCCCGATAGGTGGGGCATTTTGTCCGGGAGAGTGCGAGCATGAGAGGTATACGGGCCACGCGGCACGTCAGATGCGGGGCGGCGGGACATTTGCTGCATCCGGCGAACGCGATGTGCCGTATACCAGGCCACCATCCTTGAAAAAGCGGGTACCCGTGTCGAACGTTGAAGTAGTTGCTCGACCCGCCGCCGGTCCTTCCCGTCGAATTGTATTCTCGGGTGCAGAATGGTCCCGTCTCGCCCTGCTATACGGCTTCATCGGGCTCCTGCACGTGGTGGGCTGGGGAACTTACATGCATTACGCAGTGCGCCACCCCCCCCTGGTCGGGCTGGGCTTCGTCGCCTACATGTTTGGGTTGCGCCATGCCTTCGACGCGGACCACATCGCAGCGGTCGACGACACCGTGCGCTACATGCTGCAGAAGGGCCAGAAGCCATTGGCGGTCGGGTTCTTCTTTTCATTGGGCCATTCGACGGTGGTATTTGCCCTGGCCATCGGAGTCGCATTCGCCGCAACCGCTGTCAAAGCCGCTCTGCCGGAGCTTCAGGCTCTGGGAACGATCATCGGCGCCGGCGTCTCGGGAACTTTTCTGTGGATCATCGGCATCCTCAATCTTCTGGTACTGCTCGATATCTTGAAAGTATGGAAAAAGGCCCGGACGGGAACTCACAGCCACGCCCATCTCGAGGCGCTGCTGAAAAAGCGCGGCTTGCTGAGCCGGTTGTTCGGGGGTCGTCTTCAGGGCCTCGTGAATCACAGCTGGCAGATGTATCCCTTGGGGCTCCTTTTCGGCTTGGGATTCGATACGGCGTCCGAAGTCGGTCTGATCGCCATGACCGCGGGCGCCTCCGCCGGCGATCTGCCCATACCCGCCGTGCTGTGCCTGCCGGTGTTGTTTGCCGCGGGCATGACCGTCATGGATACGACCGATGGGGTCTTGATGTGCAAGGCCTACGACTGGGCCTTCCTGAATCCATTGCGCAAGATCTTCTACAACCTGACGACGACCGGATTGTCGGTCGCCGTGGCGTTGGTCGTCGGAACCATCGAGCTCCTCCAGGTGTTCGTCGGGATCCTGGAGATTCGCAGCCCGTTTTTCGACGCGATTGCGAAACTCGATTTCGGCGTGCTGGGCTATGTCATCGTCGGCATGTTCCTGCTCGCATGGGCGCTATCGGTTGCCTATTGGAAACTCGGCCATCTGGAGAAGCGCACTTTCGTGCAACTGGGCCCGCACGCACATATCCACACCCATGCGGACGGTTCCCGACACTCACATGATCATCTGCATTCCAAGGACGGATGACGCCGTGGCCTCGAACGTATGCTGAGGCGTGCTGTTATCGCTTTTGCCCTGGCAACCGCCGCCGCCGTTCCTCGGGCCGCCATGGCCGATACGGTCGCGAGCTTGCTTGGCAATTTCACCATCAATCAGTACTGCGGGCTCCAGCTCGAGAGCGGTGCGGCCGAGGTGCATTACGTCGTCGTCTTCGGGCAGTTGCCCGCGCTAAGCGAGCTGCATTCCGCGGATGCCAACGGCGATGGCGTCACATCCCAGGCGGAGCGGGATGCATACGTCGGTAAACTCGCACCGATCCTGGCGCAGGGGCTCGAGCTCGTGGTGAATGGATCGAATGTCCCCCTCCACGCGGTCCATTGGGCCACCAGTTTACCCACCGAACAAGGAGGGTTCTCGCTGCGGATCGATATCGACCTTGGAGCGGCGCTCCCGGCAGCGGCGCCGGACGTGACTCGGAATCTCGAGTTCAGCAATCGAAATTATTCCGGTCGAATGGGTTGGCACGAGATCGTCGTTCGGCCTGCGCCGGGCCTCGAGATCTACGATACCAATGCCTACAGCACATCGTTGACCGGCGGGCTTGCTGAAGCCTTGCAATCGCTCCCGGCCGCAGGCCCGCTCGATGAGCGGGCGATACACCTGCGGTTTGGAGCCACCGCACCTCCGGGCGCCGTGCTGCTGACCGACCGACGGGGCGACCGCGCCTCGGCGGTGCCTCCCAGCGCACCGGCGCCGGGCACGGCTTCGGCCACCGGTTCGCAGAGCGAATGGATAGCGTTTCGGACCCGCGAGCTCGTGGACGCCATATCGGGCCCGCACGTGAGACCGGGTGTCGCTCTTTTGGCGCTGCTGGGTGCACTGCTCCTCGGCGCAGTGCACGCATTGTCGCCGGGCCATGGGAAAACCATCGTCGGAGCCTATTTGGTCGGTTCGCGGGGCACGCCCCGGCACGCCGTGTTTCTGGGCTTGACCGTCACCGTCACGCACACGATCGGAGTTTTCGTTCTCGGATTCGCGACCTTGTATGCGTCGCGGTACGTCGTGCCCGAGCGATTGTTTCCCATTCTGAGCCTGACATCGGCCGTGCTGGTATTGAGCATGGGCCTCATATTGCTCGTGCAACGAAGCCGTGCCGCGCGTCAAGCGCTGTGGAAGGCGACGCCCGCTCGATCGAGCAATTTTCGCTTCGTACAATCCGACGCGGCTCCCGTGGGCGCACGCGGCCTCGTCTTCGCGCCCACCGCGCAATTCGTCGACACCACGATGCACTCTCACGGTGGCGGCCCCATGCACTCGCACTTGCCACCCGGTGCAGCGGGCGAAAAGATCTCCTGGCGGAGCCTGCTGGCCCTCGGAGTGTCCGGCGGTTTGGTCCCCTGCCCTTCTGCAATGGTTTTGTTGCTCGCCGCAGTGGCGCTCAACAAGACCGCATACGGCATGTTATTGGTGGTCGCGTTCAGCATCGGGCTCGCCATCACTCTGACCGTCGTAGGACTCGCATTTCTTTACGCCCGAAATCGCTTTCGGAGCCCGACCGCCGGCGCCCGTTGGGCGCATCTCGTGCCCGTGCTGAGCGCCGCCGCCATCTCTCTGATCGGCATCGCCTTGTGCGTCGGTGCGCTGAGGAGCTTCAACTCGTAAGTGTTGAGCTGAGCCACCATCAAACGCTCGCGGCACGCGGTTATCGCAAACACCCTTTTCGTCGGCCTGGCCTGCGCGGCGGGTCACGCCGACGAGACGCTCTCGCCCAGTACCACCGACACGGCAGACTCCCAGCCCGCGTCACTGCGGGAAATCACGGTCACCGCCCAGCGGCTGGAGTTGCTCGGAACCGCGGATACCGCGAGCGAAGGCGTGATCGATGACCAGGAGCTTCAGTTGGCGCCCCAGTACCGCCCCGGCCAGCTGCTGGAAACCATCCCCGGCCTCATCGTGACCTTGCACAGCGGCGAGGGGAAGGCGAATCAATATCTGCTGCGCGGCTATAACTTGGACCACGGCACGGATCTCGAGACCTACGTGGACGGCATGCCCATCAATCAGCCGACCCATGCGCACGGTCAGGGATACACGGATCTCAATTTCATGATCCCGGAGCTTGCAGGGCGGCTCAGCTACACCAAGGGCCCCTATTATGCCGATGTGGGCGACTTCGGCGCGGTCGGCTCGGTGCGGGTGGGCTATCGGGACACGATCGAAGATCAGCTGTCCGCGACCCTGGGTTCGCTGGGATTTCAGCGCCTTTTCAGCGCGGGCTCGCAGCCCATGGGCAACGGTAATTTGTTGGCGGCCGTCGAAGTTCAGCACTACGATGGCCCCTTCGTGACGCCCGACGATGCGCGCAAAGAGAACTTTGTGCTGCGCTACAGTCAAGGCGACGACAGAAACGGCTATTCGCTCACGGCCATGCTGTATCACCAGCTCTGGACCAACACGACCGACATTCCGATCCGGGCCATCACCGAGGGCCTGGTTCCCAATCGCTTCGGAACGCTCGATCCCACCGACGGCGGCCGCGCATGGCGATCGAGCCTCTCGTTCAGCGATCATGCGACCGTCGGCGATGGGCAACTCACGTCCAGCGCGTTTTTCATCGACAACCAACTGCATTTGTGGAACGACTTCACGCACTTTTTGGTTGATCCGGCTCACGGCGATCAGGAAGACCAGTTCGAGAATCGCCGCGCGTTCGGCGCAAAGACGGGCTACACGTTGCCGGTCACGTGGGGCTCGATCCCCAATGTGATCACCGTCGGGGCACTGACGCGCGAGGACCTCGTCTATGTCGGCCGGTTGCCGAGTTTGGATCGCGTGCCCTTGCCGGCGGCGGATGATCCTCCATCTTTCTCCAACGAAGATCAGGTGTATCTGTTTGCCGGCGCCGCCTGGGCGCAGGCAACCACCCGCTGGAGTCCGCACTTTCGCAGCGTGCTCGGATTTCGAGCCGATTATCAGCATGGCACCGACATCGATTATTTGGCTGCGATGCACCAACAGAGCGGGCCGGGATACGGCGGATACAGCAACAGCGGCACCGCTCGTCAGGTACTCCCCCAGCCCAAAGCGAGCTTGATCTTCACACCGGCCGATGCAGTGGAGCTCTACCTGAGCGCGGGACGAGGGTTCCACAGCGCGGACATCCGCGGCGTCAATCAGGCTACCAGCATTGACTTGGGTTTGCCGCATACCCCGCTCCTGGCGAAACAGGAGGGCCAGGAGATCGGCGTGCGCGCAAACCCAAGGCCCAACCTTTCCTTGACCTTCGCCTACTACAATCTTTGGCAGCAGTCAGAGACCATCATCGATCCGGATCTGGGGCAGGACGCCGCCGGGCCGCCAAGCCGCCGTTACGGCTATGAGATCAACGTGACTTACCAGATCAATCGGTATCTCGAGCTCTACGGCAGCTACTCGGGTGATCATACGCATTTTACACGTCCGTTCGACGACGGCACGGGACACCTCGGCGAGTACATCACCGATGCACCGCTCGCCACCGGTGCGCTGGCGCTATATCTCATGAATCTCGGCCGCTGGAGCGGGGGTCTCGATTACCGCTATCTCGGGAACTACCCACTGTCCTCCGGGCCTTGCGTCGACTCGGCCGCGGAGCACGATTTCGGGACACCGTGCGCCGCCTCCCCGACCAAGGCCGCGCTCGGTCAAGTCGATGGCAAGGGATTCGGAGAATGGAATCTCGACGCCCACTATGCCTTCGGGTCCGGCTGGAGCGCCTCGTTGGGCATCTACAATCTGTTGAACACTCATGCCTACTCGGCCATGTTTTGGTACGTCGATCGGCTCGCAGGAGAGCCCGCGGCCGGCGTCGCCGATGTCCACGAGCATCCGCTCGAACCCCTCATGGCGAGGTTCACGCTCACCAAACGCTTCGGCTCATGACTTCGCGGATCAAGCCCCGGAAGCGGGGAGATGGACGCGTTGATCCGTCACGATCAGGTTCATGGCAATGTCGTGCGCCTGAGGGTAGATAGTCGGCAAGAGAGCGTCCTCGGAACCCAGGCCGATCGCAAACGGCGGCACGGCCGCCGCGGCAAGGGTCCGGTCGAAATAGCCCCCGCCATAACCCAGCCGAAATCCGCATTCATCGAAGCCTACCAGCGGGACGAGGACCGCATCGGGCGTCAACACCTCGCGCTCCTTGGGCGCTGGGATATCCCATATTCCCTTCTGCATCGGCATCCCCGGATGCCAGCTCCAGAATTCGACGGGAGCGGATTTTTGCACGATGACGGGGAGCGCCACCCGCCCGCCCGAGGCGAGATGTTGCCTGGCGATCCCTCGCACATCGAATTCGCCGCGAATCGGCCAGCAAAAGCCGAGCACGGGATAGGCCTGCAAGTCCACCGCCCGGAGCAATTGGGCACACGCGCGCTCGCTGAGCGCTCGAAGCGCATCGACCGACAAGCCGGCCCTGCGTCGCAGCAACTCATTTCTCACGAGCTTGCGCCAGCCTCGAACCTCATCCCAGCCGGCGGAAGGCGAAAGCGGCTCGATCCGAGTGGGCATCAGCCGGCGTGCGGGGTCATGGCGCGTTGCTCTTCTTTGGCTTCCGCTTCGTTCGTCGACTGAATCGTACGAGCGGCGGAGGCCAGCGACCTCGCAGCAATCAAGTCGCCGGTCATGCTCGATCTGACGTGCGACTCCAAATCATCGATGATCGCCACCAGCGCGTCGATCAGATGAGCCATCGTCTCGCCTGTCTTGATCAGTTCGGCGGCCGCGGCCGGGTCCTTGTGCGCCAAAAAATCTGCAAATGCCCGGGAATCGGCATCGGCGCCCTGCAGCGAAAAGCCGAGGATCTTTTCCAGTACCGCGAGCGCCGGGGTGAGACGAGCGTCATCAGGGGAGTGCTTCAACGTGATCGAGACCGCTTTGGACGCGCAGGCCGCCGCAAGCGCCAGCGTAAGCGCCCCGGCGGCGCCCGCTCCCGGGCTGACGCTGTTGCTGCTGATCAGGCCGAGCAATTCGCGGATTCGCAAATCCGCCAGCGACGCATTCGACATGTGCTGCCTCGTCATTGCACCAGTTTGGGATGGGAGGGAGCATCATGCCATACCCACCCCGGGGCTTCGACCGACGGGGCCGTATCAATCCGCCGCCGCGCGGATTATTTTGGTTCGTTGCTCGAGATATAGGCGGCCACGTTCGAGATGTCGTCGGCGCTCAGGGTCAGCTTCTTCGGGTGCTTGACCGTACCGCCGACGATACCTTTCAACTTCGTCTCCAGCTCGGCGTCCGACTTGCCGGCGTAGCTCTTGAGCTGATGACAGCCCGCGCAGGTGGTGGCAAAAGTCTTCTGACCCGCTGCGCTATCCGCCGCAGAGGCGGCGATCGAGGCCACGAGGGCGGGAAGGAGGGTTACAGCAGCGATGATCCGGGCAGTTTTCATAGGTTCCAATTCGCGCCTTCGTTGATTGACACAGCGCCGATGAGGCCATCGCCCGGGGCTCCATGTCTGTTCGATACCGCACGCAATGTCAGCAGATTCGTGGCAGTGGATCCTCTTCGAGCTCATCGAGTGAGCGTTCGCCGCCGAAAGCGGTGGCCAGCACGACCTGGGGCGCCCCCTCGCCGGTCTCGACGATTTCGCCGATCGATGCGGCTTGCGGCGAGACGGCGCGCAGCGCCGCGAGCGCAGTCGCCGCGCCCTCCCGCCCAACCACCGCGACCACGCGTCCCTCGCACGCCAGATACAGCGGATCGAAGCCCAGCAATTCGCACACCGACTGAACGGCGTCATTGACCGGGATGCGCGCCTCCGACAGGCGCACGGTCAAGCCGGTCGATCGAGCGACCTCGTGGGCCACGGTCGCGAGCCCGCCGCGCGTCGGATCGCGCATGAAATGCAGACCCGGTGCGCTCATCAGCGCCTGTGCCTGGGCCAGAACGCTCGCCGCATCCGAGTGCAGCTCGCCGCGCAGGCCGAATTCCTGGCGGGCCAGCATGACGGCGGCGCCATGCTCGCCGATCGGGCCGCTCACCAGAATACGATCGCCGGGGCGGATATGGGCAAGCCCGAGGGCCACGCCGCGCGGCCGGAAGCCGACGCCCGTGGCCGCCAGATAGATCCCGTCACAGTCGCCCCGACCGACGACCTTGGTATCGCCGGCCACCACGGCCACGCCCGAGTCGCGCGCCGCGCCGGCCAGTCCCTGCACTACGCGGCGCAGCACCGCGATCTCCAGACCCTCCTCCAGAAATACGCTCAGGGTCAGGTACCGCGGCACGGCGCCGCTCACCGCGAGGTCGTTGACGATGCCATGCACCGCCAGGGATCCGATATTGCCCCCGGGAAATTCCAACGGTTGCACGGTGAAGCCGTCGGTGGTCACCATCAGATCGCGATCTTCCGGCACCGGCAGCGCGACCGCGTCGGCGC
>Ga0182012_10000200_pt1 | contig 67962 bp, 54 predicted proteins | sample 612S2SmetaG_FD_120486 | JGI IMG/M metagenome (GOLD analysis project Ga0182012, IMG submission 120486) | Permafrost microbial communities from Stordalen Mire, Sweden - 612S2S metaG | ecosystem: Environmental > Terrestrial > Soil > Wetlands > Permafrost | place: Sweden: Stordalen | collected... | reverse complement strand
TCCGCGCTCATCGCTCAGTACTCCTGATCGGCATCGGCATTCCAGTGATACAAGCTCTTGGCGGAAGCCACCCGCTTGAATTCGGCGGCATCATGGACGAGGCCCGCCGCGGCCAACAGATTCTTGACGGCGGCGCGGTCGGTATCCGACATCGGCTCGAACCGCGCATCGGCTCCCAGCGAGCGAACTTTGCCGCGTACGTAGATCACCGCCTCGTACAGCGAATCGCCCAGGGCGTCGCCGGCGTCGCCGCAAATGACCAGCCGGCCGGCCTGTGCCATGAACGCCGAAAAGCTCCCGACGCTGCCGCCGACCACGATGTCCGCACCCTTCAACGAGATGCCGCAACGCAGCGACGCATCACCGTCGACGACGAGCAATCCGCCGTGCGCGGACGCGCCGGCGGCCGTGGATGCGAATCCCTTGACGTGTACGCGGCCCGACATCATGTTCTCGGCGGCCCCGGGGCCTGCATTGCCGTGGACGGTGACGGAGGCATGCTTGTTCATACCCGCCACGTAGTAGCCCACGTGGCCGTGGATGTGCACGTCGAGCATTGCGTCGAGCCCGCAGGCAATGGAATGAGCTCCGTCGGGATGATGCACGCGGATCTGCGACACCCCCTCGTTTGCGGCGCGCCGATGCAGGAAGAGATTCAGATCGCGGAGCGTCTCCTTGGTCAAATCGAAGTCGCGGGCGGAGGGTACGGGCTTCATATTCGCCATCGATAGATTTCCTCCGGCTTGGGCTCGAACAGTTCGGCGTGCGCGATGTGAGGCAGATGCGCCAACGAGCGGAATTCCGATGCGATGGCGACATAGTCGTCGGTCTCCGCGACCACCGCAGGCTTGCAGGCGAACGCATCGCGCACGATGAGCAGCTCGGTGTCGGTCCCCATCAGGAAGGTGTAGAACCCATCGAGCACACTGAATCCACGCTGCACCGCCGTCGTGAGGTCATCCCCCTCGCGCAGCCGCCACTCGAAATAGCGGCACGCGGCCTCGGTATCGTTATCCGTCTCGAACTCGATCCCGAGCGGCTCGAGCGCCTTTCGGACCAGGTGCGGATTCGACAGCGAGCCGTTGTGCACCAGGCAGAAATCGCGGCCGGCGGTGAATGGGTGCGCGTGCGCCGGCGTGACGGCGGATTCGGTGGCCATGCGGGTGTGCGCGACCAGGTGGGTGCCCTTGAGGTCGGCGAATCGATAGCGCCGCGCGATATCGGCCGGCGCCCCCACATCCTTGTAAAGGTCGATCGACTGCCCCACCGAGAGCACGGCGACCTCGGGCGCGGTGCGCGAGAGCCACTCGCTCACCCCATCCGGATCGGACCCCGTGGTCAGGACCGCATGGTTGCCGTGCGTGGCGATTTCTTGATCGGGGCCGAATTCCCGGCGCAGTTCCTGGAGCAGATCGTTCCAATCGAGGAAGCGCTCGCCGATATAGAGGCTCAGCTTGCGGCGCTCCTCCGCGACCGGAGTGGTGTATACCGCAAGCCCTGCGGAGTCGGGACCACGGTCGGTCATGCCCGTCAGCATGGGCACCATGAGCTCGCCGAGCCGGTCGCGCAGCAGCGCATTCTTGATCAACAGTCCGACGATTCCACACATGACGGCGGTTCCGATCGCCCCGGCGGGCGCTAAAAGAATTCCAGGTAGCGCTTCGATTCCCACTCCGACACATGCCGCGAGTATTCGGTCCACTCCATGCGCTTCAACCGGATGAATTCGCGCGCCAGATCCTGGCCGAGACCGCAGCAGATCACCGGGTCCCCCTCGAGCGCGTCGATCGCCTCGTTCAGCGACTGCGGCAGCAGCTTGATGCCCTTCTCTTTCAGTTGCTCGGGGGTAAGTTCGTACAGATTGATGTTCTGCGCCGGTCCCGGGTCGAGCTTGCGGTCGATGCCGTCGAGTCCCGCCGCAATCAATGCCGCCGACACCAGGTACGGGTTGCAGCCGGAGTCGGGAAGCCTGATCTCCAGCCGGCCGAACGGCACCCGTACGCAGGCGGTGCGATTGTTGTCGCCATAGGCGATGTACGCGGGCGCCCAGGTCGATCCCGACAGCGATCGGCCCACCACCAGCCGCTTGTAGGAATTCACCGTGGGCGCCGCAACCGCCGCGAGCGCGCGCGCATGCGCGAGCACGCCGGCGAGGAATTGATAGGCCAGCGCGGACAGCCCCATGCCGGATTTGTCGCTGGCGTCGTGGAAGGCGTTTTTCTGCGACTTCGATCCCATGGACACGTGAAAATGCGCGCCGCTGCCGGTGCGATTGGAAAACGGCTTCGGCATGAACGTCGCGATCATGCCGTGTTTGTGCGCGATTTCGCTTGCCGCCATTTTCACGAAGGTGAAGTTGTCGGCCGATTTGAGCGCATCGGCGTAGGTGAAATTGATCTCGAACTGACCGTTGCCGTCCTCGTGATCGATTTGATATACGTCGATGCCGACGGCGCGCAGCCCCGCCACCATCTCATCCAGGGCCTCGCGCGTACGGTAAAGCCCCTTGTAGTCGTAGCAAGGCTTGTCCAGATCGTCGGTGGGATCCGCCGGTCCCAAGCTTCCGTCGGCGCGTCGCGAGAGCAGCATGAACTCGGGTTCGATGCCGGTGAACAGGGTATAGCCACGTTCCGCGAGCCGCGCGGTCTGCGCCTTGAGCGCGACCCGGGAGCAGAACGGATACGATTTGCGATTGACCACACCGTTGCAGATCAGCCGGGCATAGCCCGGCATCCAGGGAATCAGGCATAGCGTCGACAAATCTCCCACCGCCATGTAATCGGGGCCCTCCGGTCCCATCCCGAGACCCCAGACCGCGAATCCCGCGAAACCCGCCCCATCGGTGAGCACCATGTCGAGGTGCTCGACCGGAACGGCCTTGGCCTTTGCCGAGCCATGGATATCGACGAACTGCGCCAGCACATAGCGGATGCCGTGGTCCTCGCAAAACTTCTGCGCCTCTGCCCGATTCATGCTGGATACTCCTGGTTATTGTGTTCCGGCGCGGATGGATGGCGGCCATGGCATGATCGTTTTCGGAGCCGGCATGTGCGAATATAAGCACGAAGCTTAACTGTGGAGCAACTTAATTTGCGTAACGCGCAAAGGCCTCGATGACCCGCAAGCCCTCCCGCGCAAATCCCCGGCGGACACCCGGCCGCAAGGCCAGGGCCCCCGCCTTGGGTCCGGACCGCGCCGACAGTCCGGCCATCGATCTCGGCCGCACCGCGAGACGCCTGCGCGAGAGTCAGAATCTTACGCTTGCCGACGTCGCCAAGCGGGCGGATATCTCGAGCGCAATGCTGAGCCGCCTCGAGACCGGAAGGGTCTCGCCCAGCCTGGAGACGATCGTCGCCCTGGCCCAGTCGCTCGGTGTGACCGCCTCGGTGCTCATGCAGCGCGTGGGGGCCGACGATGGCGGCGCGCAGCTGATCCGGGCGGGCGAGGGCCTGGAAACGGTGCGCAGCGGAACCCGGCGCGGACATACCTACCATCTGCTCGCCGCTCAACGCGGCCCTCGCAAGATTTTCGAGCCCTTCCTGGTGACGTTGAACGATCGCAGCGAGGTGTTCCCGGGATTTCAACACCCCGGGGTGGAGTTCATCCACCTGCTCACGGGCATCCTGCATTATCGCCACGGCCGGCACACCTATGTCATGCGCCCGGGAGATACGCTCACTTTCAACGGCGACGTCGCGCATGGACCCGAGCGCCTGGAGAAGGTGCCGATCCGGATGCTCTCCATCATCATTTATGGCCCCGGCGAAGAGTCCGGATAATGCGGCCGCCGGCGGCCCTGCTTGAGATACCGCGCGCTGCGGATGTTCGCTAAGCTTTGTTCGAGACCTCGATTTCGTAGGGAGAACTGCCTTGCCAAGAAACGACCGGTCCTGCGGCGACATCGTGCGCGCGGGCTACTTGTTCTGTTGTGTGGGTTGGGCGATCTCGACGCCTCTCGCCGCCGCCGCACCTCCCGGCCCGGGCTCATCCACCGCATCCGGAGCCGTCGACGACGCCCGGCTCGCCGCCGCCGATCGGGAGCCGCAGAACTGGTTTACCGGCGGGCGCGATCAGGGCGGTACCTACCATTCGCCGCTGACCGGCATCACCGCCGCCAACGTCGGCAAGTTGGGCTTCGCCTGGACCTACGACTTGGGCGCTCCCCAGCGCGGTCAGGAGTCGACGCCGACGGTCATCGATGGCGTCATGTTCACCTCCGGCACCTGGGGTTACGTCTACGCACTCGATGCGGCCACGGGCAGGGAACTGTGGCGCTTCGATCCGAACGCTGCCCCGTTCGCCGGGCGGCAACCCTGTTGCGACCTCGTCAACCGGGGCGTCGCGGTGTGGAGGGGCAAGGTTTATGTCGCCTCCACGGATGGACGGCTGCATGCACTCGACGCAACGACCGGAAAGCAGATTTGGGAGGTCGACACCATCGTCGACCATCAACTCCCCTACTCGAGCACCGGTGCGCCGCAGATCGCCGGCGGGGTGGTGGTGATCGGCAACGGCGGCGGCGATATGAGTGTCGGCGGCGTGCGGGGCTATGTGTCGGCCTACGAATTGAACACCGGAGCGTTCAAATGGCGCTTTTTCACCGTCCCTCCGGCCCCGGGTGAGCCCCTGGAGAGCCCGGACCTCGCTGCGGCTGCGAAGACCTGGGACCCCCATCGCGACCCGAAATTCAAGGGCGGCGGCACAGTGTGGGACGGATTCGCTTACGACCCGGCCTCGAAGCTGATTTATTTCGGCACCGGTAATGCCGCGCCGTACGACCTGCGGCAATTGGGCAATGCAAAACTCGACGGTCTCTACACGGCGTCGATCATCGCCCTGCACGCGGACACGGGACGCCTCGCCTGGCACTATCAGACGACTCCCAACGATCACTGGGATTACGACGCCACGCAGAAATTGATTCTCGCCGATCTCGACCTGGCGGGCACGCGCCGGCAGGTGCTCATGCAGGCGAACAAGAACGGCTTCTTCTACGTGCTCGACCGCGGCACCGGAGCGCTGCTCTCGGCGAAGAATTTCACCTACGTCAATTGGGCATCCGGCGTCGACATGAAGACCGGTCGTCCCATCCCGACACCGCAATCCGACTGGCTGTCCTCGCCGAAAAACATCTATCCCTCCTGGTCGGGCGCACACACCTGGAATCCCATGTCGTACGATGCCGCAACACACCTCGTCTACATCCCGGTGGTCGATACGCCGGCCGTGTGGGTGGACATGGTGGCCAACGGCGGCGCCTTGAAATTCCTCGACGGCTTTTTCACCACGAATGGAATTTTTCCCGACGACAGCTACGACGCCGCGGACCTGAAGCGGCTGTACGGCCCCCTGCCCGGGCTGGCGCAGCTCAAATCGGAGCGCAAAGTGAAGCTGGTGCGGGAGCTGATCCGCGCCTGGGACCCGATCGCCGGCAAGATCGTGTGGGAGCACGAGACTTCCAGCGGCATGCGCAGCTATGACGGCGGCGTGATGTCCACGGCCGGCAACCTCGTGTTCCAGGGCCGCGGCAGCGGTGGCCTATGGATCTATGCGGGCGACACCGGAAAGGTGCTGAGAATCATCGAAACCGGAAGCCATATCATGGCGGCGCCCACCACCTACGCCGTCAACGGCGAGCAATACGTCGCCGTGCAGGTGGGCTACGGCGGCACCGGCATCGCCGAAGGCCCGGTCCCGCCGCAGAGCGCGACCAATAAGTACCGGAACGTGAGCCGCGTCATCGCCTTGAAGCTCGGCGGCGGGGCGGTGCCCCCGCCCCCGGCACGCGTCGACGAGCCGTTCGAGAAGCCTCCCGAGCAGAAGGCCTCGAAGGCCGAAATCGATGCCGGCGAGGTCGCGTTCGCGTCGGAGTGCTCGCGCTGCCACGCGCTCGGCATCAATGTCACGCCCGACCTGCGCCGCCTCAATGCAGGCCTGCACGCCGAGTTCAAGGACATCGTGTTGCACGGATTGCTCGCGCCGGCGGGCATGGAACGCTTCGACGACATCCTGAGCGAGAAGGACGTCGAGAACATCCACGCCTACCTCATCGATCAGAGCTGGGTGGCGTACCGGGCGCAGGCGGCTGGGCACCCCTAGCGCCGCAGGCGCGGGGGGTCAGTCCGTAACCTTGTAGGTCTCGAGCTCGTTGGTGAAACGTGCGTTGCGGACGCCGTTGGTGTCGTAGTTCTCCTCCACGCTCTTGACCTCGCGCTTTACTTCGGGCGCGTACCAATAGGCCTGATACAGCCGGCCCGTCACCGTTTCCGCGGTAACATTCACGCTTTGCGCGACCGCCGTGGTGCCCTGGGCGCTGCTCTGGGTGGCAATATCCGCCGTCGTTCGGGGAGCGATCTCTCCGGTCCAGGCGCCATCCGCCTCGATCTTCAATGCCTTGAACTTCCCAGCCGGCACTTCCACGTCCTCCCATCCGACGACGTGGTACTTGAGCCTGCGGGTCTCGGACTTGTGACCCTTGTTGTTCGGATGATCGTCGGTGAATTCGAGGTCCCAGGTTTTTCCGATGCTCATCGGGAACGCGAACGGCCGGTGCACGACGGTTTCCTTGCCGCCCAAGCTGCGGAAATTGCTCCAGTCCGAGTTGATCAGAATCTCCCGCGGCGGGTTCGGCGAATCCACTTCCTTGTTCTGGAGCAGCACCGTATTTCCCGAACTGCGCAGCACCGTGCCCACGAAGTGGACCTGTCGCCAGACCTGCGGCCGGGTCTCGGTGGTGCGCCGATATGTCCAGGTGTCTTGGGGTTGAAGCGCGGGCTGGATGATGTTCTGCGCGACTGCGGCGTTGGCACACAGTGCGGCGGCGAGCCAGATCTTCTGCACGTTCGTTCGCTCCTTGCGCATGCTCGGGCGGCGGATTATACCGCGATGCCTCCCGTCATTCGAAACGAACGCGGACTCCCGCCCAAACCGCGCGCGGCGCTGCCGGCGAGACTGCGTTCTCGTTGCTCCAGTCCTCGGGGTTCGGGCGGAACGAGCCGTTGGGATTGAACGAATTGGAGGTCAGGAAACCGGCGGTGGAGTAGCGCTTGTCGAACAGATTCGAGATGCGCGCGAACACGTCCAGCTTCCGGCTCACCTGATAGGTGGTGTGCAGATTGACGACCGTGTAGCCGGGAATCCAACCGCTGCCCTCTATAAGCGCACCTTCGCCGTTCACGCCGCCCGCCTGGTTGGCATTGTTTTCATTCCCGTGCAGGAACGATCCGGACGCCGCGACGACATTGCCGCCGATGTCGAAGCGCTTGTTGAGAGCGTAGTCGAGCGTCAGCCGGCCGGTGTGGCGTGGTATCAGCGGGATACGGTCCCCGGGCCCCACCAGGATATTGCCGGCGACGTCGGCGGTGCTGTTGGACTGGGCGCTGACCTCGAAATTCGACTGGAACGTGGCATCGACGAAGCTGTAGGTCGCGTGCCACGTCAATCCGCCCTGCTTGCCGCCCAGCGCGAAGTCGACTCCCTGGCGCCGGGTGGCGCCGACGTTGTCGAAATAGCCCTGGTTCGCCGCAGTCGCGACGAACTGGATGTCGTTGCTGTTCACCGTGTGGAATACGCCCGCGCTCCATACCAGCCTCCGGTCCGCCAAATTTCCGCGGAGGCCCAGCTCGACCGTGCGCGCGACGACCTGCTTCAGATCCGGGTCGCTCGCGAAATCGTTGGGCAGGCCGCAGGGCGCGGCGGGATTCGCGCAACCGAGCTCGATCACCGTCGGCGCGCGGCTGGCCTCGTTATAGTCGGCATAAAACGTGAGCGCGTCGCTCGGCGTCACGGTGAAGCCGAAAGCCGGGTTGACCCGGCTGAAGGTGTGATCGCCGATCAACACGCTGGCTTGATCGAAGCCCGCACCGACATCGCCCACGTCGGTGTCCACGCTGTAGCCGTCGAGCGTCTCGGTGTTCCGGTTGTATCGGACCGATGCCGTGAAGTGCAGGAGCTTGGTCGGCGAGAGCGTATCGGTGAAGTAGACGCCGAGAATCCTGTTGATGCCGGACAGCGAGATCACGGTCTGGTCGTTGAAGGGGCCGGGCTCGTAGATCAATGTGCGATCCGCCGCCAGCGCACCGTATTGATAGGACTGCCCGAACGTATCGCTCGAGTCGTCGTAATCCGCGCCGAGAATCCCCTGATTGCTCCAGCCGAAAAAATCCTGCGAGTCGGTGAGCTGCAGACCGACGCCCGTGCTCCGCTGATTGAGCCGCGAAGTCGCGTTTTGGCCGGGCGCGCAATAGGTGAGGGCGATCAGATCGGCCGGCGCCGCTGCGCAGTCTATCGGCGGCCCGCCATAGCCGCCCGAGAGGTAGCTGTCGTTGACGTTTCCGTTGACGGCATCGGTGACGAGCCGTCGGTAGTACGCATTCGCCGACAGGAGGAATTCGTCACTGAGGAACTGGGTGCCGGTCAGATTCAGAAAATTCAAAAGATTCTGCGTGTAGTCCGGCGTGTAGCTCGCTTCCCGGTTGTGATCCAGCATGGAGAGCGGTGCTGCGCCGTTGCCGTAGAGGCTGGTGTCCGCGTAGGTGTAGCTCAAATCGATATCGGTCCTGTCGCTCTGCCAGCCCACCTTCCCGAAGCCCTGATAAACGCGCGTGGGCGATAGATCGCGCCATCCGGTCTCATCGAAATAATTACCGGTGAGGAAATAATCGAAGGCGCCGAATTCTCCGCCGGTCTGCCCCTGAAAAGCGCGACGCCCGAAAGAGCCGCCATACGCCTCGAATTCGGTCCCCGGGTTGTCGTGCCCGCTCTTGGTGTGGACCGACAGCGCGCCCCCCAGCGTATTCAACCCGAACACGGGATTGGAGCCCGACATCAGCGTCACCGTGGAAATGGCGGATTCAGGAATCAAATCCCAGTTCACGGTGTCGCCGAATGACTCGTTGACCCGCACGCCGTCCACATAGACGGACAGGCCCTCCGGGGTTCCCAGCAGCGGCGAGGCGGTGAAGCCGTGGTAGTTGATGTCCAGCTGGAACGGATTGTCCGCACTCTCGCTCACGTTGACGCCGCTGAAATTGGCGTTGAGGTAGTCCGCGAGCCCGGGAGTCTGCTGGCGCTGCATGTCCGCACTGTCGCCGGTCTGCACAGTCGAGGGGATCTGGTTCATGGGTAACCCGAGACCCGACAGGGGTGTGTTGGCGATCACCGTGACCTGGGGAAGCTCCTGGGCCGTGGCGGGATTTCTGGGCGGGGCGGCGGACGGGGAAGATTGGGCTTGGGCGAGCAGGGGCACGACCATTGCCGAGAGCGCAATCCCTGCCATGTGCGCGGAGTACGCCGAGAGGCGGTAGCGCGTGAAAGAACTGTGCTCGAATTTTCCCTGCGTACGCGACATTGACTGATTCCCGCTGATCGTGCAGGCGGCGCGCGCCCGCCATGCACCGCGATGGTGGCTCGCGAGCACGAAGTGTAGGGACTCCCTGCAGGCACCGTCCAGAATCTTTCCGGTGCCAGACGGGCACTCGCTTCTAGCGGTCAACCGCCGCTGCCGGTACGCTTCGCCTCGACCAGGGCGCCCTCCTTTCAGCGGATCCCGCCCGGCGACCGCTCACACATCGTTTTCGGAGGATCTCCATGATGTCCACCCGCCCGAATATCCTGATCCTCATGGCCGATCAGCTCACCGCGCGCGCGCTTCCCGCCTACGGCAACCGGTCCGCCAAAACCCCGAACATCGATGCGCTGGCCAACGCGGGCGTGGTGTTCGAATCGTTCTACTGCAACAGCCCGCTCTGTGCCCCTTCGCGCTTTTCGTTTCTCTCGGGCCGGCATGTTTCGGCCATCGGGGCTTACGACAACGCCGCCGAATTTCCGTCCCACGTCCCGACGTTCGCCCACTACCTGCGCGACGCCGGCTATCAGACGGTGCTTAGCGGCAAGATGCATTTCTGCGGCGCGGACCAGCTGCACGGCTTCGAGGAGCGGCTGACCACCGACATCTATCCCGCCGATTTCGGCTGGACCCCGGACTGGACCCGTTTCGAGGAGCGGCCGAGCTGGTACCACACCATGGATTCGGTCACCCAGGCAGGCCCCTGCGCTCGCACCAACCAAATCGATTTCGACGACGATGCCGCCTTTCAAGCGCGGCAGAAGCTTTTCGATCTCGCACGCAGCAAGGATCGGCGGCCGTTCTGCATGGTCGCCTCGCTCACCCATCCGCACGACCCGTACGTGATTCCACAAAGCTACTGGGACCTATACGCCGGCGTCGACATCGACATGCCGCGCGTGCGCGGATCCGAGAGCCTGCTCGATCCGCATTCGCGCCGGCTGCGCCATGTCATCGGACTCGACCTTCAGCCCGTGAACGATGCGCAGGTGCGAGCCGCCCGCCGCGCTTACTACGGCGCGGTTTCCTACGTCGACGATCAGTTCGGCTCCTTGCTGTCGGCGCTGCACGATTGCGGCTTCGCCGGCAATACCATCGTGCTGGTGCTCGCCGATCACGGCGACATGCTCGGCGAGCGGGGTCTCTGGTACAAGATGAATTTCTTCGAGCCCGCGTGCCGGATTCCGCTGATCGTGCACGCGCCGGGACGGTTTCCCGCGCACCGGATAGCTCGATCGGCCTCGCTCCTCGATGTGGCGCCGACGCTCATGGAGCTCGCGGGCTGCGATCCGGCCGCGCGCGCGACGCCGCTCGACGGCCGCAGCCTGTGCGCGCAGATCGGCGGCCAAGACGCAGGTGCCGATGAAGTGTTCGGCGAGTACCTCGGCGAAGGCGCGGTAGCTCCCGTGGTGATGATCCGGCGCGGCCGCTTCAAGTTCGTGCATTCCCCGGCCGACCCCGACCAGCTCTACGACCTCGCAACGGATCCCGACGAGCTCGAGAATCTCGCCCTGTCCGCGCAGCATGCTCCACGCGTGCGCGAGCTTCTCGGCGAGGTCGGCACGCGCTGGAAGCTATCCGCGATTCACGCCGCCGTGCTGGAGAGCCAGCGACGCCGGCATCTGGTGTACCGCGCCCTGCGCGCGGGACGCTTCACGCCCTGGGACCATCAGCCGCGCAAGGACGCGAGCAGGCTCTATGTGCGCAACGACATCGATCTCGGCGACCTGGAGTCGACGGCGCGATTTCCGCCCTTCGATGCCGCGCAGGCACCACGCTGAACGACTCCTGCCGGGCGGAAGGCTGCGGCTCGGGACTGCCGCCGCGGGCTGGGCAACGCGGTGTTACACGGTACGCAATTAATTTGCACAACAGTAACCAGCGTGCTATTTAATTCCGGATGTCCGCTTTCAGGCAGTATGATACTTTTCGTCGCCCGCGGCGGCGAGCCCCCTCGCGACACAACTACTAAAGTACGCAACCGCAGCACAGAGGAATGAGGAGTATGGCGCGCGATCCCAAACACGATATTTTGTTTCAGCCCATCAAGATCGGACCCAAGACGCTGCGCAACCGGTTCTATCAGGTGCCTCATTGCATCGGCGCGGGGTCGGACAGGCCGGGATTCCAGGCGGCGCACCGCTCGCTCAAGGCCGAGGGCGGCTGGGCCGGGATCAATACCGAATATTGCTCGATTCATCCGGAATCGGACGATACGCACCGCCTCTCGGCACGCATCTGGGACGAGGGCGACGTTCGCAATCTGCGCGCCATGTGCGATCACATCCATCACTTCGGCGCGCTTGCCGGCGTGGAGCTCTGGTACGGCGCATCGCATGCGCCCTGCATGGAATCGCGCGCGACGCCGCGCGGACCGAGCCAGTATGCCTCGGAGTTCGAGACGCTGACGTACTGCAAGGAGATGGACTTCGACGACATCGCCATGGTGCAGCAGTACTACGTGGACGCGGCTCTGCGCTCGCGCGATGCCGGCTTCGACATCATCTACGTTTATGGCGCCCACTCCTACCTGCCGGTGCAGTTCCTGTCCCCCTATTACAACAAGCGCAAGGACAAGTACGGCGGAAGCCTCGAGAACCGGGCGCGATTCTGGCTGGAAACGCTGGAAAAAGTGCGCCGCGCGGTGGGACATGACAGCTGCATCGCGACCCGCTTCGCCGTCGACACGCTCTATGGCGACTCGGGCGTCGAGATCGAGAACGACGGCATGAAATTCGTCGAGATGGCGGATCCGCTGGTCGATCTGTGGGACGTTGACGTGGGCGACATCGCCGAATGGGGCGAGGACGCCGGTCCGTCGCGCTTCTACCAGCAGGGCCATCAGGTTCCCTGGACCCGCTTCGTGAAACAGGTCGCCAAGAAGCCGGTGCTCGGCGTCGGCCGGTTCACGGATCCGGAAAAAATGACCGAGATCGTGACCAAGGGAATCGCGGACATCATCGGCGCCGCGCGTCCGTCCATCTCCGATCCCTGGCTGCCGAAGAAGATCGAAGAAGGCCGCTACGACGACATTCGCGTATGCATCGGCTGCAATGTGTGCATCTCCCGCTGGGAGATCGGCGGACCGCCCATGATCTGCACGCAGAATGCCACCGCCGGCGAGGAATATCGCCGCGGTTGGCATCCCGAGAAATTTCCGAAGAAGGGCTCGCAGGATTCGGTGCTGGTGGTCGGTGCCGGTCCGTCGGGCGCGGAATGCGCGCGCGTGCTGATGGAACGCGGCTACGCCGTTCATTTGTACGATACCGCGGCCAAGGTCGGCGGCCATCTTAACGCCCTCGCGACGCTTCCGGGCCTCGGCGAATGGGGCTACCACCGCGACTATCGCGAGCTGCAGATCGGCAAGCTGGTCAAGAAGAACAAGCAGAGCCAGATCGCTCTCGGCCAGAAACCCATGAGCGCGGAAGCGGCCATCACCTACGGTGCGGAAAAGATCGTCATCGCCACGGGATCGTCCTGGAACACCGACGGCACGAACTGCCTGACGCACGACCCGATCCCCGGAGCCGATGCAGCGCAGCTGGATCAACTCACGCCCGAACAAGTCCTCGAGGGAAAGAAACCGATCGGCAAGCGCGTGGTGATCTTGAACGCCGACACCTACTTCATGGCCCCCAGTATTGCCGAGAAACTGGCGGTAGCCGGTCACGAGGTGACCATCGTGACGGGCGTGCATCTCGCCAACTACATGCACTTCACGCTCGAATACCCGAACATGATGCGCAGGCTCCATGAGCTTCACATCCACGAGGTGCACAACGCCTTCGCCAGCAAGATCGAGAAGGGCAAGCTTCAGGTTTACGACATCTGGGGCGACGGATCCAAGCGCACCTATCGCGGCGTGGGCCACATCCCGCGCGAGCCCAACACGAGCCATCGCTGGGTGGAGTTCGACTCCCTGGTCCTCGTCACGGGACGTCATTCCAACGACCGGTTGTACCGCGAGATCAAGCAGCGCCAGGGCGACTGGGAGAAGAACGACGTGAAGGCCGTCTACCTCATCGGCGACGCCGAGGCGCCGCGGCTGATAGCGGACGCGACCTTCTCCGGACATCGGCTTGCACGGGAGATCGAGGAGCCCAATGCGCAGCTGCCGCTCCCGTACAAGCGCGAGGTCGCGGTCTGGGGCACGGCGTATCTGCCCGGCGGCCGGTCCGAGATCGAGTACAAGACCTGAGGAGCCTTCGGGTCCGTGAGCCGCACTGACGCTGTCACTCGAATTCTATTCGAGGCGTTTCCGACGGCCGAAGTGCGGCTTTTTTATGCATTGGGATACACCGCCATCGGCATCTTCTGCTGGGGGGTATACGTCCAGATCCGCAAGTATCGCCGCGGCACCGCGTTGGCGCTCGAGGGAAGCCTCTGGTCCCGGGCAGGCGGCATGGTGGCGCAGGTGTTCAGCCACCGCACCGTCAACCGACGGGATCACGCGGCGGGCGGCGCGCACCGGCTGATCTTCTACGGCTTCGTGTTGCTGTTCCTCGGCACGGCGACCATCACGCTGCAATACGACATTCTCGAGCCGCTGTTCGGCATCCGCTTCTGGCAGGGCGAGTTCTATCTCATCTTCTCGCTCGTGCTCGACATCGCCGGCATCGCCCTGCTCGTCGGTCTTGTATACATGATGTACCGGCGCGGTTGGCTGAAGCTGCCCAAGCTCGACTATGCGCGGACCGACCGCGCGCTCGGCGATCCCGATTTCCTGCGTCCCGAGTACCGGCGCGAGGACTGGGCGTTTCTCTGGACGCTCGTCATCATCGGTTGTACGGGGTTCCTGCTGGAAGCCGCGCGCCTGGTGTGGCTCCACGCACGACCCGACGTCTGGGACACGCGCTGGTGGTCGCCCGTGGGCGCCGCCGTTGCGCAGGCACTCGAGGCCGTCGGCCTGACGGCGCATGGCGGCGCCGTGCTCCGCCTGTCGCTTTGGTGGTTTCACGGGCTGTTGGCGCTGACCTTCATCGCGCTCATTCCGTTCACCAAGGTCAAGCACATCTTCACGTCGGCCGCTTCGTTGATGGTCCGAGATCCCAAGGCCGCGCAAAGACTGACGCGGATACCGGCGACTCAAGAGACGCCGGGGGTCGCCAAGATCACCGATTTCACCTGGAAGCAGCTCTTGAACCTCGACGCCTGCACCAAGTGCGGCCGGTGTCACGAAGCCTGCCCGGCCCGGGCCGTGGGCGCGCCGCTGTCGCCGCGTGACGTGATCCTGAGCTTGCGCGAGTTCGCGAACGCCGCGCTCGAATCGGGAAGCCTTCCGCCCGCGGCCGAGCTCGGCGTCCACGGAAAGTCGCCGGGACAGGTGTCGATGGAGACCCTGTGGTCCTGTCGCACCTGCATGGCCTGTGTGGAGATCTGCCCGGTGGCCGTGGAGCATGTTCCGATCATCGTGCAGATGCGCCGCAAGCTCGTCGAAGACGGCGACATGGATCCGCTGCTCACCAAGACGCTGCAGACCATCCACAAGACCGGCAATTCCTTCGGTGAATCGAAGCGCAAGCGCGGCTCGTGGACCAAGTCCCTGCCGTTCAAGGTCAAGGATGCGCGCAAGGAGCCGGTGGACCTGCTCTGGTTCGTCGGCGACTACGCCTCGTTCGATCCGCGCAATCAGAAGGTGACGCAGATTTTTGCAACGCTCCTGCATGAGGCGGGGGTGGATTTCGGCATTCTCTACGACGGGGAATCGAACGCCGGCAACGATGTGCGGCGGGTCGGCGAGGAAGGTCTTTACGAGGTGCTGGCCGAATCCAATATCGCCTCGCTCGCGGCCGCGACCTTCAAGTCCATCGTCACCACCGACCCGCACTCCTACAACACCATTCTCAACGAGTATCCCGACTTCGGCGGGAAATACCCGATCCAGCATTACACCAGCCTTCTCAAACAGCTGTTCATGGATGGCAATTTGAAAGTGACGCGGCCGCTCGCGCTCAAGACGACTTTTCACGACCCCTGCCACCTGGGACGCTTCAACAAGGGATACGAGGCGCCGCGCGAGGTGTTGAGGCTTCTGGGCTGCCAGCTCATCGACATGAAGCGCTGCCGCGACAACTCTTTTTGTTGCGGCGCGGGCGGCGGCAGGATATGGATCCCCGACCCGGTGGGGTCGGAAAAGCCCGCCCAGAACCGCATGCGCGAGGCCGCGGCGATTCCGGGCTTGGAAGTCTATGTGGTGAGCTGTCCGAAGGATTTGACCATGTTCGAGGACGCGCTCAAGACCACCGGCAACGAGGGGAAATTTGTGGTGAAGGAATTGATTGAGCTGGTTCGAGAGGCGGTTTCTGCGCCAGAGATCCCGGCGGTGCCCGCATGAAGATTCTCATCGCCGTGAAGCAGGTCGCCGCGCTCGACGAGGACTTCGAGATCCGCGAGGACGGACGCGACGTGGAGGCGGAATTTCTCATCCGCGATTTGAACGAGTGGGACGACTACTCCTTGGAAGAGGCCGTCAAGATCAAAGAGGCGTCGAGCGGGCCGGTCGAGGTGGTGGTCGTGTCCGTTGCCCCCGAAGAAGCGGACGAGGCGTTGCGCAAATGCCTTGCGAAGGGGGCGGACCGCGCGCTGCGCATTTGGGACGACGCCATGGAGGGGTCCGATCCCATCGCCATCGCCCGGGTGCTGGCGGCGGCGGCCAAAGCCGAGGCGCCCGACATGCTGTTCGCCGGCGTGCAATCCTCCGATCAGACCTTCGCCTCCACCGGCATCGCCACCGCGGCATTTCTCGGTTGGCCGCATGCCGCCGTGGTCAGCTCTCTCGATTATGCACCGGGCGCCAAGAGCGCGGTGTTTCGCCGCGAGCTGGAGGGTGGATTGCTGCAAGAGGTCGAGATCCAATGCCCGGCCGTGCTCACCATCCAGTTGGGCATCAATACGCCGCGGTATGCCTCGCTGCGCAGCATCAAACAAGCGGCGGCGAAGCCCGTCGAGGTCAAGACCTTGGCAGACCTCAAGCTGTCCGCCGGCGAAGTCGGTGAATCGGGTTCTCACTCGCGTATCCGCCGCATGTATATTCCGGACAAGGGTCAAGCGCAGCTGATCGAGGGCGATGCGGCGGCGAAGGCCCGGCGGCTCGCGGAAATCATCCGCGAATTCAAAGGAGATGCAGCGTGAGCGGCGTGTTGGTGATCGCGGAGCAGCGGCGCGGAGAACTGCGTCCCGTGTCGCTGGAGCTGATCAGCGCGGCACGGGCACTACAGGGTGCGGAGGGACTACGAAGTGCGGAGGGTAATACCGTCACCGTCGCGGTGATCGCTCGGTCCCCCGAACTCTTCCTCGATTCCCTGAAACTCGCCGGCGTCGACGAGATCCTCGCCGTCAAGGTGGCGGCGGCGGAGTTCGACCCGGACACCTTCGAGACCGCGGTCGGCGCACTCATCGAGGCGCGCAAGCCCGGGGTCGTGCTGGTCGCGCACAGCGTCGACTCGTTCGGATACGCCGCGGCGCTGGCCGCGAAGCTCGATCTCGGCTTGGCAACGGATGTCTTCAAGGCCGAGCGCATCGATGGCACGCTCGTCGCCACCCGCGGCGGATACGGACAGAAAGTGAACGTGGAAGTCGATTTCCCCGGCCGCAGCACGGTGCTTCTCGCGATACGCGCCAACACATTCAAGCCGCCGGACCAGCCCGGCGCACCGCGCATCAGCGAGTTTGCAGCGCCCGCAACCGCCAGCCGCTCGGGCGGCCGCGATTTCATCGAGCTCTCCTCCAACGACGATGTCGACATGACGGCCGCAGAGTTCATCCTGACCATCGGCCGCGGCATCGGTGAGGAAACCAACGTGGCGCAGTTCAAGGAGCTCGCGGACGCCGTCGGCGCGACGCTCGGATGCTCCCGGCCCATCGCGGACGCCGGCTGGCTCCCCAAGAGCCGCCAGGTGGGTCAGTCCGGCAAGACGGCGAGCGCGTGCAAGCTCTACATCGCCATGGGCGTGTCGGGAGCCATCCAGCATCTGGCCGGCATGAAGCACGTGTCCACCATCGTCGCCGTCAACTCGGATGCCGGGGCGTCCATTTTCGGCGTCGCCAAGTACGGAGTCGTCGGGGACATCTTCGAGATTGCCGAAGAGCTGCGCCGGCTTTTCTAAGGGGATTGGATGAACGCCACCGTGGAAGCGACCGCCGATGACTCCACCGCGAAAAGTGCGGGCCTGGAGCGTGGAATCGATTGGACCGGCGCCTTTTGGGTCGCGAGCGGGGTTCCGCCCCTGGTGCTGTTCTCCATCGGCGGCGTCGCGGCAACCGTCGGCAAGCTCTCCTGGGTCATCTGGATCGCCTCGATCGCGATGGGCTTCATCCAGTCGTTCACCTACGCCGAGATCGCGGGACTCTTTCCCAACAAGGCGGGCGGCACCTCGATTTACGGCGCCATCGCCTGGGTGCGCTACGGCAAGCTGATCGCGCCAGTCTCGGTATGGTGCAACTGGTTCGCCTGGTCGCCGGTGCAGGCCACGGGGTCGGCGCTCGCGGCGGGCTACATCCTCGCCGGCCTGTACGCGCCCGATTCCTTGATCAACACCTGGCAATGGACGCTGCTCGATCTCGGCATGATCAAGACGGGACTCACGCTGCGGATCAACGCCACGTTCATTCTGGGAGCGGTCATTTTACTGGCGGTGAAATTCATCCAGGACGGCGGCATCCTGCGGTCCGCCAACATCACCAAGATCCTGGGAATCTCGGCGATGATCCCGCTCCTGTTGATCGGCATCGTGCCGATACTGACGGGCGACATCGTCAAGGCGAACCTTTTTCCACTGGCGCCGCTGGCACACGATGCCGCCGGCCTCGTCACCGTCGGCACCTGGAACATGGCGGGCATCACGTTGTTCGCCGCGGGCATGTTCCTCGCCGCCTGGTCGACCTACGGATTCGAGACCGCGGTGTGCTACACCGGCGAATTCAAGAACCCCAAGACCGATACGTTCAAGGCGATCTTTTACTCGGGCTTGCTCTGCGTCGTGGTCTATACGCTGGTGCCGTTCGCCTTCCAGGGGTACCTGGGTCTCGGCAGCCTGGTGCACCCCGCCGTGATCGACGCGGCGGGCAGCGTCGTCACCCCGGCCGAGTACTCGGGCATGCTGGCGCCGGACATCTACTCCGGCACGGGCGTCGCCTCGGTGATGGCGCGGATGGTGCACGCCGGTCGGTTCGTGGGGGTGGTCGTCGTCATCATGCTGATTCTCGCGCTGGTGCTGTCGCTGATGACCTCCATGGCGGGCTCATCGCGCACGCTCTATCAGGCAGCGCTCGACGGCTGGCTGCCGAAGTACCTGACCAAGGTGAACCGGCACGGGGCGCCGACCAACGCCATGCTGACCAATCTGGGATTCAATCTCGTGCTGCTGCTCCTGTCGGACACGGTGTTCATCATCGGCGCCGCGAACATCGGCTACCTGATCTACAATTTCCTCAATTTGAACGCCGGGTGGATGCATCGCATGGACCGGCCGCGTCAGGACAGGCCGTGGCGCGCGCCGTCATGGATACTCGCCGCCGGCGCGTTGCTCTCGTTCGTGAACCTCGCCTTCATGGGGTTCGGCGCCGACGTCTATGGCTCGGGGACCCTCAAGATAGGGCTCGTTTTCGCGACATTGATCGTGCCCGTTTTCATCTATCGCCACTACATTCAGGACAAGGGCGTTTTCCCGCCGGAAATGGCGCAAGACCTGGAAATGGTGGATGGGGAGCGCATCGTGAACCGCGCCGGACTCTGGCCCTATGCCGTGCTCGCGCTCGGGATCGCGGTTGTCGCCGTGACCCATCACCTCGCGGTGTACTAGCCTCAAAGGGCCCGTCATGCTCGTAACCGGCATCAAGAGTAAACCCGTCTACGCCCCGCTGCGCGCGGACACGGGCGGGCGCTACCACCTGATGCTGGGCAAGGGCACGGGAAACGTGGCGCTGATGCGCGTGCTGCGCGAACTCCAATCGGCCGCGCCGCAGGCCCTCGGGCGAACCCGCGTCCTCCTCATACCGGAGGAAACCCCCTCGATGCCTGCCGCTGCGCCCGCGACGGCGGCGCCGTTGCCCGTCCCCCCGGCCGATGCGCCCGTGGCCGATGCACGGCCGCAAAATTTCGCCGCGCTGGGGCTCGAGGAGCTGCGCGTTTTTGCGGACGTGCCTTCCTTGTTGCGGCAATTTCGCTCGCTCCTCGACACCGCCCTGATGGGCACGCGGCTGTACGTGGCGGGGCCGGAAAGCTTCATCGGACTGGCCATGAAGATCGCGCTCGAGTTCGACCTGAACAAGGACGAGATACGCGCCGAAGAGCTCGGCAGCAGCGCCCGGCGCGTCTACTGCATCCATTGCCGGGCCACCACGGAGGACGTGCGGACCAACATCGTGCGCTGCGTCGACTGCGGAAGCTGGCTGCTGGTGCGCGACCATTATTCGCGGCGGCTGGCCGCCTACATGGGCGTGATGGCCGATGCCGAGGCGCCCGGCGAGCTGCCGGAGATCAAGGAAGTGTTTCTATGAGCGAGGCTCAGACCCTCGAGGTGGAGGTGACTGCGATCGAGCAGGTCACCCCGCTGATCAAGCATTTCAAACTGAGGCCGTTGGCCGGGGAAAGCATGCCCGCCTTCTCCGGCGGCTCGCACATCGTGGTCGTGATGCGCACTCCCACGCGCGTGTACCGCAACCCCTATTCGCTGCTGAGTCCGCCGCACCGTCTCGACGCTTATGAGATCGGCGTGCGCCGCATGGAGGAGTCCCGCGGCGGATCGCATTTCATGCACGATCGCGTCGGGGTGGGCAGCCGGCTCGAGATCGCCCACCCGGTCAATCTGTTCGCGCTCGACAAGATCGCGCGCAAACACGTGCTCATCGCCGGCGGCATCGGCATCACGCCGTTCATGGCGCATCTCGAGGACCTGCGCGAGGGGCGTGTGCCCTGCGAGCTGCATTATTCGGTTCGCGGCCGCGAACATGCCGCGTTCCTGCCGCGGATTCTAGAGCTCACGGGCGAACGCGTGCGCATGTATTACGACAGCGAGGGACAGAGCATCGATTTCGACGCTCTGCTCTCGAGCCAACCCTTGGGCACGCACGTGTACGTCTGCGGTCCGGCAGGCATGATCGACAAGGTCGCGGCCACGGCCCGTGAGCGGGGCTGGCCGGAGAGCCATATCCACTGGGAACAGTTCAGCGCACCGCCGGTGGGCGACGCCTTTGAGGTGTTCCTCGCGCGCTCCAGGATCAGCGTGCACGTGGCACCGGATCAGAGCCTTCTGGAAAGCATCGAGGCGCAAGGCGTCGAGGTGCCCTATCTTTGCCGGGGCGGCGTCTGCGGCTTTTGCCAGACCCGCGTGCTCGAGCTGGATGGTGAGCTGATTCACAACGATCATTTCCTGTCGGACGCCGAGAAGGCGAAGCGCAACACCCTCATGCCCTGCGTGTCACGGGCACGTTGCAAGAGCCTGGTGCTCGACCTGTAGCCGCCTTGAACCTCGAGGAACGCTCATGAGCGCCGTATTCAAGCCTCACGAAACCTTTAGAAACGACTTCACCTTCCGCAATTCCCCCGAGGCGATCCGGCGGTTTCCGCTGCCCTTCGTGGATGACCGGTACATGTATTCGGTGAACATCGAGCCGCATACGCCGGGCCCGAAGGGCTCGGTGGTCGAATTCGCGTTCGACGTGGACGAGCATTACGTCGCCGAATGCCGCGAGCGGGATCTGGTCCTCGCGGCCGAGCCGCTGCGCTATCAGGCGCTGCCGCACATGATGAGCGCGCAGTGGGATTGCCTGGAGCTCATCATGGAGACGCTTTCGCGCGATTACCCCGCGCATTTCTCGCTCACCAAAAGCGCCAATCGATGGCGCTGGATCAACCGACCGCTCGGCATCGACCAGCAATTCACCTTCGGCGATCCCTCGAGTCTGCCGCGTGAGCCGCTCGATTTCATCACGCGTCAGGCGCAGGGCGATTTCGTGGTCATGGATCAGCGCGAGGGCGATCTCTGGACCGAAGCGGGCATGGTGACCACTCCCGCCGACTGGTCGCTGGACTTCGACGTGGGCATGACCTTCAAGGAATGGCACGGACCCGTTCCTCTGGCGCACGAGCTCGGCGTCTTCGACAGGGCCCTTAAGTATTTGTTGAATCTGCGGCTCGGCCAGCCGGTGCGGCGTCTCAACTGGACCATGACGGTGAACCCGCGGCTCGACACCTCACCCGAGAACTATCCCAAGTGGGGCCCGGACCGGACGCGGGTCACCCTGCAAAACGCTGGCGACCTCGTGCATCTGCGGGTCGAAATGCAAGGATTATGGCGCTTGCCGCGCAGCAATGCCGTGTTGTTCGGCATCCGTTGCTATCTCATCAGCGTGCGCGAGCTGTCGACCATTCCCAAATGGGCGCGGCGAGTGCATCGGGCGCTCAAAGGCCTGCATCCAGCACTCGTCGACTACAAGGGGCTGACCCGCTATCGCGACACCGTGGTCGAGTGGCTGGCGCCCTTCGACGACGGCTCGCCCACCACGCCCGGAGCAGCACCGGACTGAGGGCGCTTCTTCGAAACCGCAACGCGCCGTGCAGCGGCGCGGCGGTTTCGGTTCAGGGGGCCCGTGCGGCAACTCGAGCACGGGCCCGATTTCAACAAAGATTTGGAGACATTCATGGCACTCAGTTGGCGTCACTCGGTTTTAGCGGACCGGCACCGCGCACTCGGCTCGAAGCTCGAGGATTGGAACGGCATGGGTACGGCCTGGACGTATTCGAAGGATGTCGCTCTGGATCACGCCGCGATCCGCACCAAGGCGGCGCTCATGGACGTGTCGGGACTGAAGAAGCTCTATCTCGTGGGTCCGCACGCCTCCGCCATCCTGAATTATGCGACGACGCGCGATGTAACCAAGATCTATCCGGGCAAGTCCGCGTACGCCTGCATGCTGAACGAATCGGGCTACTTCATCGAGGATTGCATCCTGTACCGCCTGGCGCCGAATGCCTGGATGGTGGTTCACGGAAGCGGCGCCGGACATGAGACCCTGACGGGCTACGCCGTGGGCCGAAACGCCGCGATCATCGTCGATGACGATCTGCACGATTTATCCTTGCAGGGGCCGCTTGCCGTCGACTTCCTGGCGAAACACGTCCCGGGAATCCGCAGCCTGAACTATTTTCATCACATGCCGGCCACGCTGTTCAAGAAACCCGTGACGATCTCCCGCACCGGCTACACCGGCGAGCGCGGCTATGAGATTTTCTGCAAGGGCGAAGATGCCGGCCTCATCTGGGACACGATCTTGAGCGAAGGCAAGCCCATGGGCATCATCCCCGCATGCTTCACCACGCTGGACTGGTTGCGCGTCGAGAGCTACCTGCTGTTTTATCCTTACGACATGTCCCAGATGTACCCCTTCGAACATGACCCGCCGGGCGACAGCTTGTGGGAGCTCGGCCTCGATTTCACCGTGAGTCCCGGCAAGAACGACTTCCGCGGCGCCGATGCGCACGCCCGCCTCAAAGGGCGGGAGCGCTTCAAGATTTTCGGGCTGCTCGTGGACGGCAAGCTGCCCGCCGACATGGGCGATCCGGTTTATTTGGGCGACAAGAAGGTCGGCGTAGTCACCTGCGCCATGGTATCGAGCCTCACCGGCAAATCGATGGCCATCGCGCGCCTCGACGTGCCGGTCGCGGTTCACGGCACCAAGCTCGAGATCCGGGGCAAGCACGTCAACGGTCCGGCCACCGCGCACACGCTGCCGTTCGACGATCCGGACAAGAAGAAGCGCGCGGCCGTGGGTTGAGCGCGGGCGGCCCGGTCAGACCGTGGCGCGCTTTGCGGCCCGCGCGCGCGCCGCGCGAATCGCGAGACCCGCGAGCAGCAGGAGCGGCGCGGCGCTCAGCATTGCCGGCAGGCCCGTTTGCGGCCAGCGGTCCATCGCGAACCCGCCGAGGCTCGGCCCGATGACCCCGCCCGCGCAATACACCATCACGAACACGGTGTTCGCCGCAGCGAGCTCGGCCGCCGGGAATTGTTCGCCGAGCAGAGCGATTCCTTGGCTGTAGAACGCGTACAGAGTTCCACCCCAGAGAAACAGCAGCAAACCCAGCCAACCCGGCGCATCGAGGCAAAGCGGCAGGATCAGCGGACCCAGCGCGCTCGCGACTGCGCACCCCGCAAGCACGGCGCGCCGCCCGAGGCGGTCCGCAACCAATCCGATGGGCATTTGCAGCACGACGTTGCCGGCCATGAACACGGTTACCAGCGACAGCGCCGCCTGCTCGTGCATGCCGGCGTGCAAGCCGAAGAGCGGAAGCAGCGCCAGATCCGCCGATTCGACCAATCCTGCGACCACCGCCGCCAGCATCACGAGGGGCGCGACGCGCAGTGCGCGGACGAGATTGACGGGCGGCGTGCGGGTGCCCTCGCCCGCCTGGTTTTCCTTCAACATCATAACCGGCACGAGGGTCGCCAACAGGCAGACAGCGCCGACGAGGAACGGCCGCCAGCCCTCGGTGCCGGTGAACTCCAGAAGGATCGGACCGCCGACGATGCCGACCGAGAAAACCGTCCCGTAGACCCCCATCACGGTGCCGCGCTCCGCGTCGCTGCTCACCGTGTTCAGCCAGATTTCGCTGCCGATCCAGCTCAACCCGAGCACGCAGCCGGTGACGAACCTGAAGCCCATCCACGGAGCGACGCCCGAGGCCGCCGGCATGAATGCCAGCACCACTGCGCCGGTTGCAATGCCGATGATCACGCTGCGCTTCAGCCCGAGTTGCCCGATGAGCCGGGGATACAAGGGTCCGCACAGAATGACCGCGATCAGACTCGCGGCGGTTACCGCACCGATGGCGAGCGCGGAGCTTCCCGTGCGGCTCAACGCGATGGCGATCAGGGGCGGCTGGAAGCCGAAGATCAATCCGACACCGAGGCTCGAGGAGAGTATCGCCGCGAGCGTCAGACGGCGGCCGGCGCCGCTCAAGTGCCCGCTTCCGGAGCGTGGGGCGCATGCGCCGCCCCGTCACCGTGCGTTCGGAACTCGGAAGAGCAGGCGGATGCGCCCGCAAATCCCTCAAGCCCCGGTCGGCATAATCCATGCATCGGCCATCCCCATGCCCTTTCCAAGCGACGGCGCGGCCGGCCGGGCCGGCGCGGCCACCATTGATCGAGGGTTCTCAGCACGCAACAAACTTGCGTGCTAGTAAACCCTATGCTACTTATCGACCCGATGGATCATAAGCGATCCTAAGCGAGACGGCGGCGGTGCGGGAGGCTTACGAGAGGGGATCGTCAAGTAAGCCGGAAGCTCGTACCGCAGCCTTGTTTATCTGAGGGAGAACAGTAATGAAAAGAAAATCGTGCGCCGTGCAAGCGGCCAAGTCTTCGCGCGTGGGCTCGCTCGTCGCCATTGTGTGCGCCGGCTTTATGTGCGCACCGTCCTTCGCCGATCCGGGGCCGGGCGGTCCTGCGGCATCTCCCGCCGGCGAAAACGTACCCGGGCGCGGCAACGACCTGGATGAGATCGTCGTCACCGCCGAGAAACGCGATTCCACCGTGCAGGCCACGCCGATCAGCATGACGGCGTTGAGCTCGAACGATCTCGCGGAGCAGAACATAGGGTCCATACAGGATCTGGTCGGCGCCATCCCCGGCATCTCGCTGCGCACGGCCGGTCCGGGCCAAACAGAGTATGAAATGCGCGGCTTGGGGTCTTCCGGCGGTTCCGTGGCGACGGTCGGCTTTTACATCGACGAAACCCCGCTGTCGGCGTCCGCCGTGGCGCTCAACGGCCGTACGGTCATCGACGCCGACCTGTACGATCTCAACCACACGGAAGTCCTGCGCGGACCCCAGGGCACCCTGTACGGCGCGGGATCGATGGGCGGCACCATCAAGCTGGCCACCAATCCGCCGAAGCTCAACACCCTGGAAGGCTCGGCCGCGGTGGACGCCTCGCAAACCACCGGCGGCAGCACCAATGGCCGCGGCAGCCTGATGCTGAATCTGCCGATCGGCGATATCGCCGCCTTTCGGTTCGTGACCACGGACAAGTACATCAGCGGCTGGATCGATCGCAAGGTGATCGCTCCCGGCCAGTTCCCGTACCCTACCGGTTACGGTGCTTGCGGGGTCTATTACTGTAATCGCGGCGATGTGCAGGATGCGCCGGTGGCTGAAAACCACACCGACTCCAATCTCGAGCGTTTCATCTCATCGCGCGGATCCCTGTTGGTCCAACCGCTGGATACCTTGTCGATCACCGGCAACTTCATGTATCAGCGCATCGATGCCGACGGCTACAACAATTATCAGTCACCCCCCGGATGCTGCGCGATCTATCAGCCTTACGACATCAAAGAGCCCTACTATGACTCGTTCCATCTATGGAGCTTGAAGGTCAGCTACGACATGCCTTTCGCGAACTTGACCTCGGCATCGTCCTATTGGAAGCGCGATGTATACCAATCGACGGATTCGACCGAAGCTCTTCAAAACATTTTCAATTACACGCAATTTGTACCCAACCTCTACGAGGACAACGATACGACCTGGCAGGTTGCCCAGGAACTGCGCCTCACCTCGCGGGGGGACAGCGACTTTCAGTGGGTGGGTGGTCTGTATTATTCGAACCTGCACTCGGGCTACATTACGAAGAACCAGGCCGTCGGGTTCGTGACCACGCCGGCCTGTCCCTACGGTTCCGGTCCCCAGGCCGGCAGCTGTCCGGTGGGCTCGCAGTTCACCTATGGAGCCATCGCCGGTTACAACCCCGAAGGCCTCATGTTCAACGACAACAATCCGAACATACTCAGTCAGAAGGCGGTGTTCGGCGAGGCGAGCTACAAGTTCACCCCGACGCTCAAACTCACCGCGGGCTTGCGATTCTATAAGTTCGACATCAGCAATGAGGCCAATCAGCGCGGGCTGGGCACGGCCACGGGCAATGCCACCCCGACCATCGCCAGCGCGTCAGGAACCAATACCAGCCTGTTGCCGAAGTTGAACCTGTCGTATGAACCCACCTCGGATCTCACGCTGTACAGCACCTTGGCCAAGGGCTCCCGACCCGGCGGGGTCAATCTGCCGATCCCGTTGAGCCCGAGCAGCTTCTACTACTGCGGCGGCCCCGCCCCCGGCACCATTTATGCAGCCGGCAGCGGTCCAAGCTACCTGACCAGTCAGCCGTCTTACTATGCACCGGATGATATCTGGAGCCTCGAATTCGGCGAGAAGGCCAAGCTCGACGATCGGCGCTTCACGGTCAATGCGGACGTCTTCTACGTGAAATGGCATAACATCCAGCAACTGATCGTGCTGTCCTGCGGCTATCCCTACAACACCAATGTCGGCGACGCCAAATCCTATGGACCGGAACTCGAAATGGCGGCGAAAATCACCGACGGGCTCACGGTTGATCTGTCCGGCGCATACACCCAGGCTTACATCAGCGAGCCGAGAGCGATTCTGGGACTGAGCCTGCCGCTGGGTACGCCGGGTGTCCCGGTCTATTCCGGCCAGCGCATCACCAACATTCCCAAATACACGGGCGACCTCGCGGTGAGCTACGAATCGATGCTTCCCCAGAGCTATGAATTCAAGTTCCGGGTCGCCGAGGCTTATGTGGGTCCGACGCAGGACACGGCCTATTACCGCCAGACCCTGGGGCCATACGGCTTGCTCGACTTCCGGACGGGCGTTGGCAAGGACGCGTGGCAGGTATCCGTGTTCGGCACCAACATGACCAACAAACACGCGGCCCTCACCATCGACAACACGGTATTCGCTTGGCAGCAGCCGACCATCACGCGCGTCTCCACCAATCAGCCACGCACCGTCGGCCTTGGCTTCGAGACGAAATTCTGAGGTAGCGCAAAACTCGAAGAGATCGAAAGCCGCACCGGGGGGCGAACGCCCCCCGATTTCTCGTATGATCGAGCCCAGCGAAGGTCCGGGTATTCGAACCTCGGAGGGAAAACTTACGTGACCGTCAAATCCGGCAACGCGACCGACCAGGACGCCGAACAGCTGCGAGCGTTGGGATACGAATCGCATTTCGACCGAACCATGTCGAAATGGGAGAATTTCTCGCTGGGATTCACCTACCTCTCGCCGGTGGTGGGCGTTTACAGCCTGTTCGCCTTCGCACTCGCGGCGGGCGGTCCGCCGATGTTCTGGTGGTATCTGATCGTCGGTGTCGGCCAGATGTTCGTCTGCCTCGTATTCTGCGAGGTGGTCTCTCAGTTCCCGATCTCCGGCGGCCTGTATCCGTGGGCGCGGCGCCTGGTCGGCAAGCGCTGGGCCTGGATGGCCGGTTGGATCTATGGCTGGGCGCTGCTGGTCTCGATCGCTGCCGTCGCGACCGGAGGTGCGCCGTTCGTGGCACAGCTCTTGGGCTTCCCGGTCACCCCCACGAACACCACGGCCATGGCTCTGGCGATGATCGTGCTTGCGACGGCTTGCAACGTGAGCGGCACCCGGCTGCTCGCGCGCGTGGCGATGTTCGGCTTCATCTGCGAGCTCATCGGCGCCATTGCGGTCGGCGGCTATCTGTTGCTGTTTGCGCGTCATCAATCGTTCGGCGTGCTCTTCGACACCTTCTCCATTCGCAGCAGCAGCGGCAGCTACGTACCGGCGTTTCTCGCCTCGGCACTCGCCGCCATGTTCTGCTACTACGGCTTCGAGGCCTGCGGCGACGTTGCGGAGGAGACTCCGAATGCCAGCCGCATGATCCCCAAGGCCATGCGCATGACCATCTATGTCGGCGGCGCGGCGGCGATGCTGGTTTGCGTTGCGCTGATTCTCGCGGTGCCCGACATGAACGCGATACTTTCCGGGAAGGACACCGATCCCGTGGCGACGATTCTGCGCTCAGCCATGGGCGAGGTCGGATTTCGCGCCGTGCTCGCCGTGGTTCTCGTGTCGTTTATCTCCTGCTGCCTGAGCATGCAGGCTGCCGCGAGCCGTCTGCTGTTTGCCTATGCGCGCGACGAGATGATCGTCGGCAGCAGGCTCCTGAGCCGCATCTCGCCGCACACGCACGTACCCGTGGCATCATTGGCGCTCTCGGGCATGATCCCATCCCTGATCGCGCTCGGCGGCCTGTGGCTGCAGAATGCCGTCGCGACCATCATCAGCTTCGCCTCGGTCGGGATCTATATGGCCTTTCAGATGCTGGTGCTCGGGGCGTTGATCGCAAGATCGAAGGGTTGGACACCGACCGGCCCCTTCACGCTCGGCCGTTGGGGATGGCCGGTGAATCTCGTCGGGTTCGCCTACGGGATGAGCGCGATTTGCGACATGATGTGGCCCCGGGCCCCGCAGGACCCCTGGTACAGCAACTACGGGATGATCGTGACGGCGGTGGGAGTGATCGTGCTTGGCGCCGTGTACATGCTCACCGCCAAGCCGTACGAGCGCGGCAATGCTCCCGCCGGGGATGCGCATCGATCGAAGGTGGGTATCGGCGGTGGCGTCGCCGTCCATCTCGACGCCTAGATAAACTCGTCCTGGCTGCCGGCGGTCCCGGTCCGTTCAGGGCGGTTATACTGGCTCTCGCCCCGTCTATCCGCTACCGTGGGCCCCGCGAACGTCGACGCGGAACACCCGATGAGCATAAGGGAAAGGTACTAGTGATGGCGCAGGCAAACACAACCGCGGCGGACCCTGCCACGGCAATCCCGTCGGTTGCGGCCACGCACACGAACGAGCTCAGCCGTTCGCTCAAAGGGCGGCACCTCACCATGATCTCGATCGGCGGGATCATCGGCGCGGGATTGTTCGTGAGCTCGAGCACCGCGATCATTGCCGCCGGACCGGCGAGCTTCGTGAGCTACGCCATCTGCGGCTTCTTGATCCTGCTGGTGATGCGCATGCTCGGCGAGATGGCGACCTCCATGCCCCACGTCCGCTCGTTCACGGAATTCGCGCGCGCGGGTCTCGGCGAGGGCGCGGGCTTCGTGGTCGGCTGGCTTTATTGGTACTTCTGGGTGCTGGTGGTTCCCGTGGAGGCCATCGCCGGCGCCAAGATCCTGCAGCACTGGTTGCCGGCGTTTTCGCCGCTTCAGATCGGCCTCGGGCTGATGACCGTCATGACCTGCGTCAATCTCATGTCCGCGCGCTCCTATGCGGAGTTCGAGTTCTGGTTCGCATCCATCAAAGTGGCCGCCATCATCGTGTTCATCGTCATCGCCGCCTCGTTTGCCTTCGGCTGGACTTCGCCGCATGGCGCTACATTCGGCAACCTCTCGGACTTCGGCGGATTCGCGCCGCGCGGCTGGATCGCGGTGCTCGCCGCCGTGCCTACCGTATTCTTCGCCATGACCGGCGCCGAGATCACCACCGTCGCCGCGGCGGAATCCGCGCAGCCGGAGCGGGCCGTGGCACGCATGGGGGCCGCCGTGATCTGGCGCATTCTCGTGTTCTACGTGGCGTCGATCTTCCTGATCGTCTCGGTCACGCCATGGAGCAACGTTCGCTCCGGCGAGTCGCCGTTCACTCTGGCTCTCAACGCCATGCACGTGCCCTGGGCGCCCGAGATCATGAGCGTCATCATTCTCACCGCCGTCCTTTCCTGCCTCAACTCGGCGTTCTACGTGAGCTCCCGCGTGCTGTTCATCCTGGCCGACCGCCGCGACGCGCCGAAAATGCTGGTGACGTTGAATTCGAGGCGCGTTCCCGTGGTCTCGGTGCTGATGGGCTCGGTTGCCGGCTTCCTCGGCATCATTGCCGCCACCGAGGCGCCCCAGGCCGTCTTCGATTTTTTGGTGAGCTCCTCGGGTGCGCTGATCGTGTACGTGTACATGACCATCGCCGTCGCGCAAATCGTCTTACGCAGGCGCCGCGAGCGCTCGGACGCGCCGCAGCCCCCGGTCGTGATGTGGCTCTTTCCGTGGCTGAGCTACGCTGCCATCGCAGCCATGGCCGCGGTGCTGATCGCGATGGCGTTCACACCCGGCTCACAACGGGACTTCAACGCAAGCGCTCTGACCCTGGTGGTCGCGATCTCGGCCTATTTCCTGGTCAGGCGGCTGCGCCGGTCCCGCAGCGCATGAGCTTGAGCCGAAGGATCATGTCACTCGATTGAAGATCCGCTGGGTCATCCCCCGCGCCCGCCCGACGCCCGGCGGCACTGATTTTTGATCCGACGTCAAGTGAAAAAAATTGGATGCACCTCTACAAAGAATCGCGTGCGAGTGCGTCAGTTTTTGGCAGTATGAAGTCGACGGTTTAGGAAATCTCGTACCGGCAAGCCAGCCAACTCCCCCGTCGGTGCGATAATCCGGCGGCGTGGGCACCTCAACAGGACCCACGCCGTTTTTTATTGGCCCGCGCCTTTGCCAACCCGTGATGACGCTGCGCGGCGCCTGCCCTGGCCGGAGATTTCCCTGCCTTGCCCGCCATTTGCCGTATACCGCGATCCGATACTCGGTTGCGCGGCCGCAGCTACAATGCGGCTTCCAGGGGAGGAGATTTCATGCCGATCCAACGCTTGCGTCCGGGACCTCGAATGTCACAGGTCGTGATTCACAACAAAACCGTCTATTTGGCCGGGCAGGTCGCCGAGGAGGCCGCGGGCAAGGGCGTCGCCGAGCAAACCAAGGAGATCCTGTCCATCATCGACGGCTTGTTGGCGGAAGCGAAAACGGACAAGACCCGGGTCTTGTCGGCCACCATCTGGCTGACCAGCATGTCGACTTTCGGCGAGATGAACAAGGTGTGGGACCAGTGGGTCGCACCCGGGTCGACTCCGGCGAGAGCGACGGTGGAGAGCGCCAAACTGGCGGGGGCGCAATACAAGATCGAGATCGCAATGATCGCTGCCCAGCCGTAGGACGCCGGCGCCGCGACACGCGGGTCGGCGCGCCAATTCGCTCGGCGTCTTTCAGAGATCCTGATAATCCCGGGACTCGAGCTTGAGTTGATCGAGAAACACCTCGAGCTCGTGTCGACGCGGCTCGACGAGCTTGCGGCCCGCGGGCGACAGCACGCGTGGCGGCACCTGGTGCAGATTGTCTTTCAGCATTTTCACCACTTGCGGTCCATCCGGATCGCCCCCGTTCGGGTCGGCCAACGCGATGACCCGCTCCACGCCGATCGCCCCCAGCCAGTCGAGCGCGTCCGCGTCGTGAAGGTAGAGGGCCTCCGCAGCGGCCGGATCGCGGTAGTACATATGGGTGCGGATGGCGGCACGCACCGCCTCCAGCTTTTGCATGGGAAATCCGGTCCCCTGCAGGATCGATCCCACCACGTCCGCGCCCAAGTCCGAGTGATCGGGCGGCTCGTCGCCGCCTCCCCAAGGCTTGAACGCCGCGATGTCGTGCAGGTACGCCGCCGCGTACAAAACATCGTCGTCGAGCACCACGTGGTCAGCCGCCGCGAGCGAGCGCGCCAGCGCGTAGTCCCGCTCGCAGTGCGAGAAGCCCCACGCCGGGTTCTTGAAATGCTCCCTGGCGAACTGGCGCACCGTGAGGCGCCAATCGCCGGCGTCTGGGAGCGAGCGTGCCTGGACGGCCACCAGGGCGGCGGCTGCGAAGCACAGCGCCCGGAAACCCGGGCGCCGCAAGCGTGCATTGATTCGATGCTTTCCCATTCGCTCCTCCCGGCCTTGGCCCCGAAAATCAGCGCTCGAATTTGGTCGACAGGATGATGGACGAGGTCGTGCGCTCGACGCCATCCAAGGCGCCGATCCGATCGATGACGTCATCCATATCGGCCACGGAGGCCGTGGCCGCCACCGCGATGAGATCCACCTCGCCGCTCACCGAGTGCAGCACTCGCACTTGCGCAATGGCGCGCAGCGCCGCCGTCACCGCGCGGGCCTCCTTGGGGCCCACCTTGATCATGACATGTGCGCGCACCGCGCCCAGATCGTGCTCGGGCGCAAGGCGCACGCCATACCCGGCAATCACCCCTTGTTTCTCCAGCCGCTCGATGCGGCTTTGAACGCTGGTGCGCGAGCGCCCCACCAAACGGGCGAGCTGCGCTGTCGATGCCCGGCCATTCTCGCGCAGCGCTGCGATGAGCGTCTGATCAATCGAATCCATGCGTTTCGCCGTCGATAGCCTGCGAATTAACTAATAATACCTTAATAACGGGTAATTGATACCTGCCATTCGCCGTGCCGGGCGGCGAAAATAGCGGACCGACGGGAGGGTTCACCGATGCAGCAGATTGCCATCGTAGGCGCAGGAAAAATCGGGTCGATGATTGCGGAGCTGTTGGTGAGCTCGCGCGATTACGCCGTCACGGTGATCGACCGTTCGCAAGCGCAACTGGACCGGCTCGAGACGGGCGCGGCCGTGACGAAAGTGGCCGCCGATATCACCCGGGGGGACACGCTCGCGAAATTGCTCGCCGGCAAGTATGCGGTGCTCTCCGCCGCCCCCTATCACGCCACCCGCCTGATCGCCGAGTCCGCCAAAACGGCCGGTGCGCACTATCTCGACTTGACCGAGGACGTCGCGAGCACCCGGGCCGTGAAGCAGCTCGCCCAGGGCGCGCGCACGGCATTCATTCCGCAATGCGGTCTGGCGCCCGGCTTCATCACCATCGTGGCGAGCGATCTTGCCTCGCATTTCGATCAGCTTCAGGACGTGCGCATGCGCGTCGGCGCGTTGCCCAAATTTCCGTCCAATGCGCTCAATTACAATCTGACCTGGAGCACGGACGGGGTCATCAACGAGTATTGCGAGCCGTGCGAAGCCATCGTCAACGGCCAGCTTCGGGAGACCCAGGCGCTCGAGGAGCTCGAGGAATTCTCGCTCGACGGCGTTCTGTACGAAGCCTTCAACACCTCGGGCGGCCTCGGCACCCTGTGCGAAACCTTGGCGGGCAAGGTGCGCAATCTCAACTACCGCACCATCCGTTATCCCGGACACGCGGCCATCATGAAGGCGCTGTTGAACGATCTGCGTCTGCGGGACCGCCGCGAGCTGTTGAAGGACATCCTGGAAAACGCCGTGCCGGTGACGCTCCAGGACGTGGTGATCGTATTCGTGACCGTCAGCGGCATGCGCGCCGGCCAGCTCGTCCAGGAAACCTACGCCAACAAGATCTATGCGGCGCCGATGGGCGGCCGCGTGCGCAGCGCCATTCAGATCACCACCGCGGGCGGTATCTGCGCAGTGCTCGATATGCTGCGTGCCGGGCATCTGCCGCAATCGGGACTCATCAAGCAGGAGGAAATCGGCCTGGCGGCGTTTCTGGCCAATCGATTCGGCCGGGTCTACGCCACCCCGGCGGCCGCCGCGTCGAATGCCGCCTGACGCTCCGGCCGCGGATACATCTTGGCCGCGGGAATGCGGGATTGAGAGTCGCCTCGCCGGGCAGCCGGCCGGCCGTCGTCACTGGCGCAGAGCGTAGGTAATGAGGCTGCGCTGATCGATCAGGCCATGGCGCAACAGCCACTGATGCGCATCGGCAGCATCCTCCGCGAACCACTTCGCGGCGCTCCCCAGCCGAAAGCTGTATCCCCACTCGTCCATGTCGGCCAACAATCGCTGCGCACCCACCTTGGCAAGCTTCTGCGCCATCAGAACCTGCAGGTAGCACACCGCGGTCTCCTCCGCATCGTCCCCACCCGCGTCGGTGTGCAGACCAACGCGGCGTTCCGGCGTCATGCAGATGAAATGCGCGCTCTCGTGCAAGACCGAATGCAGCGGCGTATCGAGACGCGCGTACAGCTTCGAGCCGATCAGGCCCGCCTCGCTCTCCCCCCAATGAGAGCCCGGGATCGCCTCGCCGCGCGCGACCAGCGTCAGCTCCAACCCATAACGGTCGAGCAGTACCAGCAATTCGAGCCGGTCGATGGCATTGAGCTTGAGCACACGGCGTTCCTGCCGCTACTTCAGACGGGTAAGCCGATGCATGGCCATGACGGCCAAATCCCGCGCCATCTGGGCGCGCAGGATGTCCGCCTCGTGCTCCTTGGCAAGCAGCACGTTCTCCTCGAAGCTGTAATCCTTCGACAACGTGATCGTCTGCGGCGCCATGAGCTCGGAATCCGGTCCGTGAACGGCGAACGTGACGGTATAGGTCAGCTCGTAGTCGGTCGGGATGTTGCGCGCCGACACCGCCAGGGTGCGCTGCTCCACCAGGTCTTTCGTGACCTCGATGGTGGCGGTGGCGTCCTGCCGGCCCGGCTCCAGCACCACACCGGCGCCTTTCAGCTCATGTTCGAATTCGCGTGCGAAATCCGTGTACGGATTCCTGACCGAGAGATAGGGCCGGGCGAGGACCGGCGGCAGATGATCGCTGCCCGCGAGACGAAAGCCGCACCCCGACAGGACCAATGCGGCCGCGCAGGCGAGCGCGATGGATGCCGGGCGCACCATCTAGACGACCACGTTGACGAGCTTGCCGGGCACGACGATGACTTTGCGCACCTGGGCGCCCCCGACGAACTTTTGCACGTGAGCGTCGGCGAGCGCCGCCGCGCGCACCGTGTCATCGTGCGCCCCCACGGGCGCGGCGATACGCGAGCGCAGCTTCCCGTTCACCTGCACGACGATTTCGACCATCGACTGTTCCAAGCCGGCCGCATCAACTTGCGGCCAGGTCTCGTCGATCAGCGCCGTCCGATGCCCGAGCTCGCGCCACAGTACATGCGTTGCATGGGGAATGATCGGGGACAACGCCACCACGGCGATTTCCAGCGCCTCCTGCATCACGCTGCGGTCCAGGGCCGAACGTTGCGGGTATTTCGACAGGGCGTTCAACAGCTCCATCACCGCCGCAATCGCCGTGTTGAAGGTCCGTCGCCTGCCGATGTCGTCGGTCACCTTGCCGAGTGTCTGATGTGCCTGGCGCCTGATCGACCGTTGCGCATCGTCGAGACCTTCTTTGTCGAGCGGCGCAACCGCGCCCCCCGACACATGCTCGTACACCGCCTTCCAGAGCCGCTTGATGAAGCGGAATGCGCCCTGCACACCTTCGTCGGACCATTCGAGGGTCTGTTCCGGCGGCGCGGCAAACATGGTGAAAAGCCGCGCCGTGTCGGCCCCCAGCTCATCAACCAACGCCTGCGGGTCCACGCCGTTGTTCTTGGATTTCGACATGGTGATCACGCCGGCGGACTGCACCGCGCGACCGTCCATGCGCAGAACCGCCTCGCGGTGCTGATCGCGGGCCACCACCTCCACATCCGCCGGATTGAAATATTCGATGCGGCCGGACTCGGTCTTCCGGAAAAAAGCCTCGTTGAGCACCATGCCCTGCGTGAATAAGCGGGTAAAGGGCTCCTTGAAGGACACCGCGCCGAGTTCGCGCATCACCCGGGTCCAGAAGCGCGAATACAGCAGATGCAGGATCGCATGTTCGATGCCGCCGATGTATTGGTCGACCGGCAGCCAATAGTTCACGCGCTCGTCGAGCGCCGCGCTGCCGTTGTCGCTGCAGGCATAGCGCAGGAAATACCAGGAAGAATCCACGAACGTATCCATGGTGTCCGTCTCGCGCCGCGCCGGCCGCCCGCAGCGCGGGCACATGCATGCGAGGAATGCGGAATCTTTGAGTAGCGGGTTGCCGCTGCCGTCCGGCACGAGATTTTCGGGCAGCACCACCGGCAATTGTTCGTCGGGGACCGGCACCACGCCGCAATCGGCACAATGAATGATGGGGATCGGACATCCCCAGTAGCGCTGCCTCGAGATGCCCCAGTCGCGCAGCCGCCATGTAACGCGCTTCTCGCCGAGCTCGAGGCGCTCGAGATCCGCGGCCACCGCATCCACCGCCGCCGCGAAATCGAGACCGTCGTACTTGCCCGAGTTGACGCAGCGGCCGTGTTCGCTGTACCAGCTCTGCCACGCCTCGGTGGAATAGATGCGGTCGTCGACTTCGATGACCGGCTCGATGGCCAAGCCGTAGCGTTTGGCGAATTCGAAGTCCCGCTCGTCGTGCGCCGGAACGCCCATGACCGCGCCCTCGCCATAGCTCATGAGCACGTAGTTGCCGACCCATACCGGCACCGGATCGCCGGTCAGCGGATGGCGCACGGTGAGCCCCGCCGCCATGCCTTTTTTCTCCTGCGTGGCGAGCTCCGCTTCGATGGCCGGACCGCGTTTGCACTCCTCGATGAACGCCGCGAGCGCCGCATTGCCCTTGGCCGCATGCGTCGCGAGCGGGTGTTCGGCGGCCACCGCGCAGAAAGTGACGCCCATCACCGTGTCGGCGCGGGTCGTGAAGGCGTGAAGCACCCCGTTCTCACCGTCGATCTCGTAGGGAAAGCCGATCCGCACGCCCTCGCTCTTGCCGATCCAGTTGGCCTGCATCGCGCGCACGCGATCCGGCCACCCCGGCATGTGCGCCAGAGCGTCGAGCAGATCCTCTGCGTAGTCGGTGATCTTCAGGTAGTACATCGGAATCTCGCGCCGCTCGACCAGCGCGCCGGTGCGCCAGCCGCGGCCGTCGATGACCTGTTCGTTGGCGAGCACGGTCTTGTCGACCGGATCCCAATTCACCACGCCGGTTTTCAGATAGGCGATGCCCTTCTCCAGCATGCGCAGGAACAGCCACTGGTTCCAGCGGTAATATTCCGGGCGGCACGTCGTGACTTCGCGGCTCCAGTCGAGGGCGAAGCCCAGCGCCCTCAGCTGTCCCTTCATGGTGGCGATGTTGTCGAACGTCCACTTCGCCGGCGGCACGCCGTTCGCCATCGCCGCATTTTCCGCGGGCAACCCGAACGCATCCCAGCCCATCGGCTGCAGAACGTTCCTGCCGTTCATGCGCATGAAGCGGGTGACCACATCGCCGATGGTGTAATTGCGCACATGACCCATGTGCAGGCGCCCGCTCGGATACGGGAACATCGACAGACAGTAGTATTTCTCGCGCGCCGGGTCCTCACGGACCTCGAAGCTCTTGTGCTCGTTCCAATAGCGCTGTGCCTCCGCCTCGACCGCGGTGGGTTCATATCTTTCTTGCATGGTTACGCCGCAGAATACCTTAAGATGCGCACTCGCCGCGAACTGCGGCAGTCCGACCTGACAATAATGTAATGCGCGTAACCAAGTTCGCCTCCAGCTTTCATGGCGGCCTCGGACTGGCCACTGTCTCGGGCTGCCTCTGGTTTCTCGCCTGCACGCCGTTCGACGGGTCCGCCGCCGCGTGGATCGCCGCGGTTCCGATGCTGGCGGCTGTGGACCGCGCGCCCACCTATCGGCGCGCGCTTTTGCTCGGCTGGTGGGCGGGTGTGGTGGAGACCGCCGGCGGATTCTACTGGCTGATCGACACCACCCAGCGGTTCGCCGGCTTCCCCTGGATTGCGGCCCTGCTGGTGCTCGTGTTGTTCTGCGCCGCGCGCGCCCTGATCTTTTTGTTGTTCACGGCGATCGTGTGCTCGATTCGCCGGCGACTCGCCGTGCCCATGACGCTCATCGCCCCGGTCGGCATGGCCGCTTGCGAATTCCTGGTACCGCAGATATTCCCCTGCGGCCAGTGGATCACGCAGGCCTGGCATCCGCTGGTGATTCAGATCGCAGAGCTCACCGGACCTTGGGGAGTCACGGCGCTCCTGATGATGGTGAACGGCGCGCTATACGACCTGTGGTCGTCTCCGAGGACCGCGCGGATCCCGGCGATATCGGCCGCAGCGATCCTCGGGGCCGCGCTGATCTTCGGCGCCGTTCGCATGCGGCAGGTCGACGAGCTCGTCGCGCATGCGCCGCGGCTCAAAGTCGGCTTGGTGCAACCGAACATCGCGTACAGCAACGACCCCGAATTCTCGCCCGAGGAGGCGCGGCGCCAACTGACCGTTCTCCAGGACGAGTCCCGCCGATTGGAAACGTCAGGCGCGCAATTGGTGGTCTGGAGCGAAGGCAGCTATCCGGTTGCGCTGCCGCGCGAGCTCCACGCCGATTTTCCGCCGGATTCCGCAGCGATGATTCGCCGCGGGCTCGAAGGCCCGGTGATGATCGGAGCGGACACCTACGACTCGGCGACCGGCGATGTCTACAACTCGGCGATTCTGGTCGACCGCGCCGGCGTGATGACGGGGCGCTACGACAAGGTTCAGCTGCTCGCCTTCGGCGAATACATCCCGGGAGTGCAGCTTTTCCCGTGGTTGAAGCGAATCGTTCCGTTGGGGAGCTCGCGCTTCACCGCCGGCACCGGGGCGCGCGTCCTGAACTATCGGGATCAGGCTGGAATTTCCTGGGCGCTTGGCCCGGTCATTTGCTACGAGGACATCCTGCCCGACTATCTTGTCGACATCGGCCGCACCCACCCCAATGTTCTGGTGAATATGACGGTCGACTCGTGGTACGGGAAGCGCGCAGAGCCGTGGGAGCATCTCGCGCTCGCGGTATTTGCCACAGTCGAACTGCGCGCGGCCATGGTACGCGCGGTGAACTCCGGCATTTCCGCGCTCATCGATCCGAACGGCAGGCTCCTGGTAAAAACCTACGCAGATGACCCGTACCGCGAGCCTCGTCCGGCGGAGGGCATCGTGGTGAGTGTGCCGCGGCTCTCGCACGCAGACACGCTTTTCGTGCGGTTCGGATGCTGGTTCCCGTACGTCTGCACGGCGGCACTCGTCCTCATGGGCCTCAGCGCATTCAAGCGGCGCCGGGCCTCTCGATCACCCGGACGATGATCCGCGAAATTGCTCGAGTTTCGGATCCGTGGGTTGCCAGCGAAGCTGATCCGCCAGCCAGACTTCCATGGTCGGCGGAAACTCGCCCGGCTCATCGAGCGTTGCAGTGGTCACATCGATACTGACCGGTGTCTTGTCGGTTTCGTAGGTCAGCGCACTGCCGCACGAAGCGCAGAACCGACGGATCACTCCCGGAGAGGAGCGGAAGGCTGCCGGTTTGCCGGCGACCATTTCGAAGCATTTCCGCTCGAAGGTCAGCCAAGCAACCGTCGGAGCACCGCTGGCGCGGCGGCAGCTCGCGCAGTGACAGATCACCGAAAACAAGGGTGCTCCGGTGATTCGATAGCGCACCGCGCCGCAAAGACAGCCCCCTTCGTGGCTCACCATCATCGTGCAGCCCTCTAAACTCCCGCTCGAGGCTCCGCCCGCACTCCCATTCGCTCGGTGTGCTCCACGCGATCCGCCTTGATCTGCAGCGCGCCCGAGGAAGTTTGCAGCGTGAAGACGACGTTGCCCACGAAGGTCCGTGTGGCCTCGCTGACCTCGATGACCCGGCTGAAGCGCAATTGACGAGACCCCGGGAGCGGCAGCGGGCCCTTGCGCTGCGCGACCTCGTCCGCGGTCAGCTCCAGCACGACCCGGTCTGCCTTGATCTGGATGGGATCCACGCTGCCGATGACGTCGATGCGCACGTCGCCCGAAAGACGCATCGCCTCGATTTCCGGACCGGCGTAGTCGGTCAGGGCTTCGGCGTTGCTGGCGGAAAACGACGATACGGCCCCGACCGGCAGCTTGATGATCGCGTCGGATCCGCTGGAGTTCGCGGGGATGAAGAAAGTCTCCGGCTCGCTATTGCCGGCGGCCATGACGGACGCGGCGCACAACAAAAGCGCATAGCAGGCTCTGGATTGGGTGGCTGTTTTCACGATGAGTCGAATGATCGTCTCGATGCTGCGCCAATGCAACCGCGCGGCCGGTAAAGTAATCGACGCGGCGGGTAAAGTTCTGCAAAGATCGGCGCTTCATGTCGCACCCGCAGTTCATGTCGCACGCAGCAGACGGCGCTTGACGGCCGCCAGCACGGAAGTGAGTTCCTCGATCCGCAGCAGCGCGGCGGCGGCGAGGAATGCGGCTCCTGCGGCGAACACCGTGCCGAAGAGCGTGAATGCCTTGCTCCAGAACGCCTGAGTCGGCCAATCGGCCAGCAGCCAATGCGTGGAGGCCCAGCACATCGCCGCCAGCACGCACCCGGCGACGCTGATTTTGAACAGAGTGAGAAGCAGGCGCCGGGACTCGAGAGTACCCAGGTACCGATGCATCAGCGCGTACAGCAGCAAAAAATTGCAGGTCGCGACGAGCCCGGTGGAGAACGCCAACCCGCGGTGCCCCCATCCCAGATGGAACGTGAACAGCCAATTGAAGAAAAGATTGAGGCCCACGGCGAGAAAGCTCACGAGCATCGGCGTCTTGCGCCGGTCGAGCGCATAAAAGGCATTGACCAACACTTTGAGCGCCGCGTAGCCGGCGAGGCCGACGGCATAGAATCTCAGGGCTCCGCCGGCCTGCAGCGCCTGATACGCATCGAATTTTCCGTGCTGATAGAGAACCGACATGATCGGCTCGGCGAGCATCATGAGTCCGATGGTCGACGGAATCGTCAGCAGGAACATGAGCCTCAGGGCGCGCGCGAGCTCGGATCGAAACGCATCCATTCGATTCGCGACCACGAGGCGCGACAACAGCGGCAGCGTGACCGTGCCGAGCGCGACCCCGAACAAGCCGAGCGGCAGCTGCATCAAACGGAAGGCAATGGCGAGCCAGAATATTGCGCCATCGCCGAGCGTCGACGCAAACATCGAATTGACCAGCACATTGACCTGGGTGGTGCTCGCCGCAATCACCGCGGGCCCCATCAGCGCCAGGATCGCAAAGACGCCCTTGTCGCGCCACTTGAAATCCACATGAAACCGGTACCCCAAGCCCTTCAGCGGCGGCAGCTGAACGGCCAGCTGCAGCCCGCCGCCGATCAGCGTGCCGATCGCGAGTCCGACGAGCGCCCGGGGTCCGAAATGCGGGTCGATCATCGCACCGAGTGCGACGCCGCCGATGATCGATCCCAGGTTGAAGAAGCTCGATGCCATCGCCGGTCTGCCGAAGATGCTCTTCGCATTCAGCATTCCCATGACCAGCGCGGCAAGCGACACCAGGAGTATGAAGGGGAACATGATGCGCGTGAGCTGCGCCGTCATTTCGGCCTTGCCGGCATGGAAACCAGGTGCGATCAGCGCCACCAGCTGGTGCGAGAACACCATCCCGAGCGCACAGAGCGCGCCCAGGACCAAAAAGGTGAGGGTCGCCACCTTGTTCGCAAGCCGCCACGCTGCCTCATCGCCTTCGCGCGCAATGGTTTTGCTGAACGTGGTGACGAACGCCGTGGACAGCGCGCCCTCCGCGAACAGGTCGCGCAGCAGATTCGGTATGCGGAATGCAGCCGTGAAGTCGTCCATCGCCGCCGCACCGAACAGCGCGGCGCAAACCTGCTCACGCACCAAGCCGAGCACGCGGCTGCACATGACCGCGAGCCCGATGATCCCCGCGGCGCGAGTGTTCAGGCGCTCCGTGCGGTTGTCGGGGGCGACGGCATCGGCGGCGACCAGCGTGGGGTCCAAAGGCGGCGGCGGGCTGGTCCTTGATCTCATTCTGGAGTTTTAAGCCTACGACACCCGGTAGTGTAACGCGTCCGGCAGCGCTCACGGGTCGCAGCGGATGCCTCGACGGGTCGCTGCCCGGAGACGCGTCGCTGCCCGGACTTCAGCGCTTGCGGGCGCCCGTCGATGAGGTGATTTTCCGGATCGCGCCGGCGAGGGACTTCGCCGACTCCGCATAGCCCTTCCAAGCCTTGCTCTTCGCGAGCAGCGCCGGGGCGGATCGCACCGTGAATCGCATCGGGTCGAGTCCGTGCCGGACCTCGCTCCAATTGAGCGGCATGGACACCGGTGCACCGGCCCGCGCGCGGGGAGACAGGGGCGCGACCGCCGTGGCGATGCGATCATTGCGCAGGTAGTCCAGGAAAATGCGGCCCGCGCGCTGACTCTTCGACATGTTGTCCAGATACTTGGCCGGGCTGTCCTGCATCATTTGCGCGCACACGACATGCGCGAAATTCTTGGCGGCCGGCCATTCCACCGCATGGGCCGAGGCGCTATCGAGCGGCGTCACCACGTGCAACCCCTTGCCGCCGGTGCTCTTGCAAAAGGATTCCAGACCCACGGCGCGGAGGCGCTCCCGCATTTCCACCGCCGCATCGACCACCGCGTCGAAATTCACGTCGGGCGCCGGGTCCAGATCGAACACCAGGCGTCCTGCGACCTCGGGTCGATGGGGCGCGCAATTCCACGGGTGCAGCTCCAACGCGCCGATTTGCGCGACCGCGGCCAGAGCCTCGACACGGTCGATCTGCACGTACGGCGCGCGGTCTCCCTTCACCTTCACCAGCTCGAACAGATTCGACATGCCCGCCATCGCATGGCGCTGGAAAAAGCTCTGACCACCGATCCCGTCCGGCGCACGCACCAGCGAGCACGGCCGCCCCTCGATATGCGGCAGCATCGAGGCCCCGACCGATTCGAAGTAGCGCGCCAGATCGAGTTTCGTGACCGGGCGCCCGTCGCCCGCGTCCGGCCACAGGGGCTTGTCCGGCTTGGAGATCGAAACACCCAAGACCGTGACCGGACCCGAACCAGCCGTGCTTTTCCGGGCTGCAGCCCCAACGGTGGGCTTCGACGTTGAGCGCGCCCCGGCCGACCGCGGCCCGGCGGCTTCCGGCCTCTCGTCCACCACCTCGCTCGCGGGCTTGTCCTGCCGCAACCCCTTGAAGGCTGCCTGCCGGATCATTCCGGAATCCGTCCATCCTGCGAACTCGATTTCGGCCACCAGCAACGGGCGCAGCCAACGCACATTGCGCTCCTTGCGCGGGGCGTTTTCCCCGCCGAACGGGCTCTGCTCGACCGTCAGCGTCGTGAGCTGACGCATGAGCTGCTCGGCGGTTGTTCGTGTGTAGCCGGTGCCGATGCGGCCGACATAGGCGAGGTGCCCGTCACGATGGACCCCTGCGAGCAGCGAGCGAAGAGTCCCCGCCTCGGTGGTCCAACCCCCCAGGACAACCTCCTGCCCCGCACGGCACTTGGATTTTTGCCAGCTGTCGCCCCGCCCCGAAACATACGGCGCCGCCAATCGCTTGGAGACGATGCCTTCGAGACCCATGCTGCACGCGGATTTCAACACCGACTCCCCGCTCGACTCCAAGTGGCTCACATAACGTAGGTGTTCCCCCACCACTCCCCGCAGCATCCGCTCGAGCCGAACTTTGCGGTCGTTCAGCGGCAATGTGCGCAGGTCGCTGTGCTTCTCGAACAGGAGATCGAACGCGAAATAGACCAGATCCTCCGATCGGCCGGCGGCCAATGCCGCCTGCAGCGCCGAGAAATTCGGTATTCGCCGCTTATCCAGGGCGACCACCTCGCCGTCGATCAGGCAGTCGGGCAGTTCCGCGGCCTCCCCGGCAATCGAGGAGAATCGGTCGGTCCAATCGAGCGCGCTGCGCGTCTTCAGCGTAGCCCTGCCGTCGACCACGCGAAGCTGCAACCGGTAGCCGTCGAATTTCACTTCGTGCGCCCAGCCGCCCCGCACCGGAGGAGTCGCCACCAGCCGGCAGAGCTGCGGCTCCACGAAATCCGGAATCCGCCTGATCGCCGGCGCCTTGACCGCAGATCTCACCGGCGCCTTTGCCGGCGTATGGTGCGGCGGCTTTCGAGCGCTCGGCTTCTCGACGGCCGGCCCCGACTCCTTGGATTTCCAGACCGCATCGGCCCGTGCGCCCTTGCTCCCCGACAGCATGAACGGCCTGGGGGCGCGGCCCTTTCCCGCCGCGATCTCGCTCATGGCACGACCGGAGGCCACGGAGCGGTCCTCCGCCAGCAGCTCCGCGCCCCCACCGGAGCGCGCGCTCGCGTCGCGGTGTTTGATGAGCAACCAGTTCGTGCGTTTGCCCCCGCTGCGGTCCTGCTTCATGCGCACCAGCACCCAACTGCCGTGGAGCCGCTCGCCGTCCAAGGTGAATTTCAAATCGCCGTCGCGAAGTGCCTGCTCGGGGGTTTGGGATCCCTCGGGGGTCCAATGTCCACGGTCCCATAGCTGGACCGTTCCACCACCGTACTCGCCGGCGGGAATCGTGCCCTCGAAGTCGCCATAGTCGAGCGGATGATCCTCCACTTCCACGGCCAGTCGCTTGTCGGCGGGGTCGTTCGACGGTCCCCGCGTCACCGCCCAGGACTTGAACACACCGTCGAGCTCGAGCCGAAGATCGTAGTGCAAACGGCGCGCAGCGTGCTTTTGAATCACGAACCTGAGGCGATGGGAAGTGGCAACTTTCCTCTCGCCGCTCGGCTCGGCCGTCTTGGAAAAATCGCGCTTCCGGCGATAGGTCGCGAGTGCTTTCTTGGCCATGGCTGCGAACCCCGATCCGTCACCCGAATCGAAATCCACCGATCGGCTTTCCGGCGATGGACCCGCTGAAGGTGCGGATGCCGCGCTCCCCGGATGCGGCGCCGGCGGCGACCATCAATGGAAGGAGATGCTCGGCGCGCGGGTGCGACTCACGCCCGCCCGGGGCATCCCGCCACGCCGTCAGGCGCTGGTCGCGCTCCTGCGGGTCCATGATCGCTTTCTCCAGCCACGCGTCGAAGGCCTCGGCAGGCCCCGCGCCGCCCCCCGAAAACATCGCCGCCAGATTGTGGTAGCTCATGCCGCTTCCGACGATGAGAACCCCTTGGTTGCGCAAGGGCGCCAGAGCCCGGCCGATCGCCAGATGCTGGCTCGGATCCAAATTCTGCTGCAGCGAGAGCTGCATGATGGGCACGTCCGCGCGCGGATAGATCAGCATGAAAGGCACGAACACGCCGTGGTCCAAGCCGCGCTTGGAGTCGACATGGAGATCGAACCCGGCGGCCGCGAGCAGTGAGCGCACCCGCGGCTCCAGGTCGGGCGCACCGGCGACCGGATATTTCAGCCGATAGGTATGCTCGGGGAAACCGTGGTAGTCGAACAGGAGCGTCGGCCGCTCCGCCACGTTGACGGTGGGCTGTTCGGTTTCCCAGTGCCCGGAGATCACCAATACCGCTCGCGGCCGCGCACCGAGGCTCGCATCGATCCCGCGGAGATGGGATGCCAAGCCGTCCCACCGATGCGGATCGTCCGGCGGCGGATCCATGGAGAAACACGGGCCGCCGCCATGCGGGATATACAAGGTCGGCAGCATCTGGAGGTCGTCCACGCGCAGCGAATTCCGGCCGGACCAGAGTAGCCGTCGCGATGGGGGACGTCAATTTCGGCGGCCGCCGCCGGCGATCACACGCTGGCGTTCACCGTACTGCCAACTCCGCTCAGTGAGTGGACCCCGCCGCTTTGAAGATTCTGCAGCAGGTTGTTGAGCAAGTTCTGCAGCCCGGCGGTGGGCGCCGCCGATGTCCCCGCGCTGCCCGTGCCGGCGGGGTCGACCAAATTCTGGTACGCGGCGCTCAAGTTTGCCGTGGCCGAGTTGGCTGCCGCGCCCGATCCGACTTGCCCGACGAGGGTCTGCAAAGCGGACACCAGGTTCGCTTGATACGGCACGCCCGCTGGCGCGGCAATCGCACCGTTGGGCGATGCGGAAGTCGCAGCGGCCGCGCCGCTGGTGCCCGCACCCAGCCCGTCCTGTTTCAATGCCTGGAATAGCGTATGCATGAACGCCTGAACGTTCGTTGTCGCACCGTTCGCGCCGCCCGCGGACGTCGCTACGGTCGCCGCCGTCGACCCGCCGGCAGCAGTCGAACCGGCCGTTCCCGCACTGGTTGCTGGCGCCGGCGCGGCCCCCGAGACAGCGGCGGCGACCGTCTGCCGCAGCGATTGCAGGATGTTGTTGAACAGGGGCATCGCGGCGCCCACCGGTAGTTGACCGATGGGGATGCCGCTCATACTGCCCGTCATGCTCGACGTGCTTGAGGCGGCGGAGGTGCTGCTCTTGTCCGCATGAGCCCCCCGTCGATGGCCATGGGGATGAAAGCCAAAGGTGGAGAGTGCCGTCGACGCAGCGGAGGAGATGGAGCTTAAGCTCATGAGAGTTCCTTCAGCAGGGGTAGGGTGTTCTCACGGGGCGGCAACGGTTTGCCGCCGTGCATTGCCGTCGCGGCCTCGGATTGCCGCCGTGGCGCCGACTTGCCGCCCGCAGGCGGGGTGAACCGCGAATCCGGCATGTTTGCCCGCGTAGGTGGGTCGATCGATCGAATCATGCTCAGATGGAGAGCAGCTTCCATGCCAACGGCGCCCCTGGGAACTTCAGATTTCCGCCCGAGCGCCGATAACGTGAGATCGACTCCGCCTCCACTGGATTACATTATGTCAATCAACGCCATTTCGGGCTTGCAGGGCCGCATAGCAGGGCAATCGCCGCCACACCTCTCACCGGGTACAAGCGGCTTCGGAGGCACGCAGTATTCGACGGCGTACAGCGGGCGAGCGGCCGCCGGAGCGAATCTATTTTCCAGCTTGCTGGCCGCATTGACCCAGGCGGCGGTCGCCGCGCAATCGGGAGCTACGACTTCGGCTGCCACCGGCAGCTCCGGCGCCGCCGCGAGCACCTCCGGCGCTGCCACAAGTTCGACCGGCTCCTCCGCCTCTTCCCCGGCGGCGGCGCAGAACTCGAGCAGCTCGGGCGCCAACCTGTCGCAGGACCTGCAAGGGTTTTTGCACGATCTTTTTCACGCACTTCGGCAGGTCAGCGGCTCCCGTGGCGGCTCGCATCATGCGCATTCGACGGCCGCCGCCACGTCGAACGACATCACCTCCACGGACGACTCTTCATCCGCAGCCGTCCCCGCCGCAACAGCCGTCACCTCTCCCACCTCGCCCACGGCTTCGACCGGCTCCGCCGTCGGCACGACCGGGGCGTCTGCCTATGGGCAACAGGGAATCGTCGCGGCGCTGCAGTCCCTCGTTCAGGACTTGGGCAACAGCCAGCTCATCAGCAGCACCGATTCTGCCGCCACGTTGTCATCGAACACCCTGTCGACGCTCAATTCGGCGTTCCAGAAGTTGATTGGCGATCTCGGCGGCAGCAGTTCGAGCGCTTCATCCTCGGGCTCGACCACCGCCCTGCAGTCCTTCCTATCTAGCCTGCTGCAAAACCTGCAGGGCAGCAGCTCCGCGAACTTGAGCGCGGTCGGCAACAGCGTCAACGCCACCGCTTAGTAGCTCACGCAGCTCCTTAATGGGATGATCCCCGGTTTCGGGGAATCCTCATGCGTGCAGTGCGCCTTCAACAAGGCAAGGTCCTCGCGTTGCTGTTCGCGGGTTACGGTGCGCTCTACTTCTGCCGGGCCGATCTTTCCGTTGGCGCGCCGCTCATCATCGATCAACTGGCGGGGACAGACCCGCTGGGACGTCACGGCATGAGTCATGACGAGGCCATCGTGCGCATCGGCACGATCTCCTCCTTGGGCGTGCTCGCCTATGCACTCGGAAAACTGTTCCTCGGGGGGCTCGGCGATTATTGGGGAGGCCGGATCAGTTTTCTGATCGGTCTCGCAGGTGCGACCGTGTTCAGCTTGCAGTTCGCCGCCAGCAGCACGATTCCGCTGTTCATGACCGCCTGGTTCGGCAACCGCCTCACGCAGTCGATCGCCTGGGCGGGGCTCATCAAGGTTTCTTCCAAGTGGTTCGACTATTCGTCCTACGGCATGATCCTCGGCATCCTGAGCTTGAGCTACCTGGTCGGCGACGCAGTGGCACGTCAAACCATGGGCGTGCTGATCGGACATGGCTATTCGTGGCAGACACTGTTCTGTTATGCCGCCGCCGTGACAGCCACTCTTTTCGCCGCGAACTGGTTTCTGCTGCGCGAGTCCCGGGTTGAAAGCGGTTTTACCGAGGCGCGTACCAACCCGCTCAGCTTGTTCGCTTCCTCCGAATCCCGCGCTCCCAATCTCCGCGCACTGCTCGGGCCTTTGATGCGGAGCCGTGCGTTCATCCTCGTCTGCCTCCTGTCCCTGGGCTGCACCATCATCCGCGAGACGTTCAACATCTGGACACCGGTGTACCTGCGGGACTACCTCGGCTACTCCACCAGCGCCGCAGCCGGCACCAGCGCAATCTTTCCGGCCGTCGGCGCGGTGTCGGTGTTGCTCTCCGGCTGGCTGAGCGATCGGCTGGGCGTCAATGGACGCGCGTTGATTCTGTTCGTCGGACTGATCGCCTCGGCGGCTGCCCTGTTGACGCTGATGACGTTCCGCTCCGGCGATCATGACTCGATTCTTCCATTGCTGACCATCGGCCTGATCGCCTTCTGTCTGCTCGGACCGTACTCTTATCTGGGCGGCGCCTTCGCGCTGGATTTCGGCGGCAAGCAGGCGTCGGCCGTGTCCTCGGGTATCATCGACGGCGTGGGCTACCTGGGCGCCGTGGCCGCGGGCGACAGTGTCGGGAGAATCTCGGTGGCTGCCGGCTGGCAAGGTGTATTCGTTGCACTCGCAGCCGTGAGCACGCTGGCGGCGGTCGGCGCGGGACGGTTGTATTTCATGGGCAGCAAAGCATCCGAACGAGGCAGTCGACTTCCATGAGCTCGCATGGCTCCGTCAAACGGGTGTCCGCGACACCCGACGCCCTGTCGGTCGAGTGGAGCGATGGGACTCTGCACGAGTTCGCCGGCATCTGGCTGCGCGACAACGTCCCGGAACACCGCGACCCGCACAGCGGGCAGCGCTTGGTCGATGTCGCGGACTTGCCGGCCGAGCCGCGCATCCGCTCGGCGGCCGCCCGAGATGGCGGAGTGCAGGTCGAATGGGTCGGCGAGGCGCGCGCATCCTGTTTCGACATCGAATGGCTCGCAGCGCAGGCCGACGGCGTCCGGGTTCGCCGTCCCGAGCTCAGCGTACGTCGTTGGCCCGACGGTTCGACGCTCCGCTCGTCCGACTTCGGCTGGGCGGAACTCGCACACGCGCGGGACGATCAGGCGTTGCGCCTCGCGTGGCTCACCCGGCTGCTTCAGGACGGCGTCGCCTTTTTCTCGAAGACGCCCGCTGATGAGGCCGCTCTATTGGAGGCCGTGAAGCTGGTCGGCCAGGTGGCCGAAACCAACTATGGCTTGGTGTTCGACGTCCGCTCGGTGGCGCAGCCGGAAAATCTGGCCTATTCCGAACTGGGGTTGGGCCTGCATACCGACAACCCCTACCGGGAGCCCGTACCCGGCTTCCAGGCGCTGCACGCGCTGGTTGTCTCGCCGGACGGCGGCGAGAGCCTGTTTGCCGATGGCTTCGCCCTGGCTGAGCATGTGCGCGCCACGCATCCCGGCGACTTTGCGCTCCTCAGCCGGACGGCGGTGCCCTTTCACTACCGCTCCTCGAACGCCGAACTGTACGCGGAGCGTCCCCTCATCCAGATCTCCTGCCGGGGCGATATTGCGGCCGTTCATTACAATAGCCGTTCGGTTGCCCCGCTGGATCCCTCCTCTCCCGCGACCGCGGACTATTATGCGGCCTATCGAAGATTTGCAGCGCTGCTGCGCGAACCTCGCTTCCAATTGAGGTGCAAGCTGGCCGCCGGAGAGCTCGTGGTGTTCGACAATCAGCGCATCCTGCACGGCCGCACGGCATTCTCCTCGGCACGCCATGCGCGCCATTTGCGGGGCTGCTATCTCACACGCGACAGCGTTTACGGTCAGGCCGCGATGCTGCGGCGTGCGCTCGATCAGGGGAGGGATCATGACGGCCATTGAAGAGATACTCGGCCTTTACGCGAGACAGGGGTCCGAGGCCTACTTCGGCGAATGCGTATCGATGACCGAACACGGCCTGCAGGCCGCGCATTTTGCCCGCGAAGCCGGCGCATCCCCGGCGCTGGTCGTGGCGGCGTTGTTGCACGATATCGGACATCTGGTCGAGGATGTGGCGAACGACATTGCGGAGTGGACCGCCGATGCGGCGCATGAGCGGGTCGGCGGCGAGTGGCTGGCGCGGCGCTTTCCGCCCCAGGTGTCGGAGCCCGTTCGTCTGCATGTGCCGGCCAAGCGTTACCTGCTTGCGACGGATGCCGATTACATGGCGATGCTCAGCCCGGCGTCGGTGGTCACCTTGCGGCTGCAAGGGGGACCGATGTCGCCCCGGGAGGCGGCTCGGTTCGAGACGGAGCCGTTCCATCGGGAGGCGGTAATGATCCGGCGCTGGGACGACCGGGGCAAGGTCGCCGGCCTCGCAACCCCGCGCCTCCAGGACTTCGGCCCGATGATCGAGGCATTGTCCCTCGGCTAGACGGGAGCGCAGCGATGGGCGCCGCCAACGTCTCCGACATTTATTGCCACCATGCCGTCAATTGACAATTTCATGTCAGAATCTGTCACATGATCAAGGATCCGTGGCATTTCCCGCGGCCCGCGCTGGCCCGCGCCTATCTGCAGAGCTTCGAGCTCGGCTTGACCGCGGCCCGCGGCCTGTTCGCCCGGCGACGGATGGGCAAGAGCGAGTTCCTCAAGCACGATCTTCTGCCCGCCGCCCTGCACATGGGGTACGCGGCGGCCTATACCAACTTGTGGGACGCCACGGAACATCCCGGGCAGGCGCTGGCGAGCGCCATCCTGCTCGCCACCAAACCACGCGGACTGCGCAGATTCTGGAACGACCTCAATACGCCGATCCGCAAGCTCACCGGCGGCGGCAAGCTTCCGCTCGGCATCGAAGGTTCGTTGGAGGTGGAACTCGACCCCGATGAGCGCGAGAAGATGGCCATTCCCGCAATCCAGGCCGCCCTTCGGGCGGTGGACAAATCGAGGAAACGGCTGTTGCTGGTGATCGATGAGGCCCAGGTGCTGGCGGGCCCCGAACATGCGTCGCTGGCCCACTCGTTGCGCGCCGGACTCGATATCCGCAAGGCGCAGATCAAGGTTTTGTTCGCGGGCTCTTCCGAAGCTGCGCTGCGCGAGATGTTTTCGCGCGCGGCTGCTCCGTTCTACAACTGGGCCCCGGTCGAGCCCTTCCCGCTGCTCGGACGCGAGTTCGTGGCGGCAATGGTCAAGCAGCTCTCCAAGGTGGCGAAACATCCGCTCAAGCTCGAGGACGCCATGAAGGCGTACGCAGCACTCAAGGAGACGCCGGAGTTCTTCCGCTGGTACATCGAGCGCTACGTCATGTACCAGGCGCAGGGGTCCGATCAGGCGCTCGCCTATACCAAGGCCCGCGTCCACGATGACACCAACTATGCCAAGACCTGGAAGGAGTTGAGCCGCGCCGATCGCGGGGTGCTGTTCCTGGCGGCGCGCGGCGTACAGGACCTATATGGCGCGGCCGCGCTCGACCAATTGCGGGAGCGCCTGGGTTCGAAAGACGCGGGCACCAACCTGATCCGCGCATCCATCCGCAGGCTCACGGGACCGAAGCTGCAGCTCATGGCTCGCGTCGATCATGGCGCGTACCGATTCGAGGATCCGGAATTTCAGACCTGGGTGGCGGCGCGGCGCACGGTCGACTGAGCCGCGGCCGGGCACAAATGCCGCGCAGCGCGGAGCGCCATCTCACGGAGCGGATGAGGTCTCGGCATCGATCAGTTCGCGTCCCGCCCCCGCCAGCGATTTACAGCCGGTCAATACCATCGCCACCTCGAGTTCCGCACGCATCGTGCCGAGCATTTTCGCCACCGCGGCCTGACCTCCGGCACCCAGCGCGTAAGCCCACGCTCGGCCGATGAAGCAGGCTTTGGCGCCCAGCGCCAACGCCTTCAACACATCCAGCCCGGAACGCACGCCACCATCCAGAAACAATTCGACATCGGTGCCCACGGCGTCCGCGATGCGCGGCAGCGCCGAGATGGACGATCGCACTCCATCGAGCTGACGACCGCCGTGATTCGATACGACGACGCCCTGCGCTCCGACCTTGGCCGAGTCCCGCGCATCCTCGGGATCCAGCACGCCCTTGATGACGATGGGCCCGTCCCACTCGGCGCGTATCCAATCGAGGTCCGACCAGGTCACCGACGGATCGAAATTATTGGCGATCCAAGTGAGGAAGTCGCTCGGGCCCGCGCCGTCCTGCAAGGCATCCGATATGCTGCCGAGGCTGTGCGGTCGCCCGAGCAGCCACACGTCCCACACCCAACGCAGATGCGTGAGGCCGTCCCAGCATCGGTTCGCCAGCGCCGGGACACCGGTAAGCCCGCGGAATCCCGAACGAACATCGCGATAACGGGCGCCGGGAACCGGCAAGTCCACGGTGAGCACCAGAACGGGACAGCCGGCGGCCTTCGCCCGCCTCAACAGCTCGCGCATGTAGCCTCGATCCTTGAGCACGTAGAGCTGGAACCACGGGGGCGCGGCCTCGCGCGCAACCTCCTCCACCGAACAGATGCCCACCGTCGACAAACTGAAGGGTATGCCGGCCTCCGCAGCGGCGCGCGCCGCCTGCACTTCGCCGCGCCTCGCGTACATGCCGGCCATGCCAACGGCCGACAGCCCCACCGGCATGCTGAAGCGCTGTCCCAGCGATTGGATGCCCGTATCGAGCGTGCTCATGTCGCGCATCACCCGTTGCCGCAACGAGAGTGCAGCCATGTCCTCCAGATTACGGCGAAGCGTCACTTCGCCATAGGCACCCCCATCGATGTACTCGAAGAAGATATTCGGCAGGCGCCGCCGGGCCGCCTCCCGATAATCCGATACCGATGCTGAACGGGTAAGCGAGCTCATGCCGCTGCGGGGGTCATCCGCCGTGGCCCGCAGAGTACGCAACCACCTTCTGTCGTTGTCGGCCCAGCTTTGCGATCCCGAGTTCCACGATGTCGCCGGCCTTCAGATACCTGGGGGACGGCTTCATCCCCATCGCGACCCCGGGAGGCGTACCTGTGGTGATGAGGTCGCCGGGGCTCAACGTCATGAAGCGGCTGATGTAGCTCACCAGCATCCGCACCGGGAAGATCATGGCGCGCGTATGGCCCGACTGCATGCGCTTGCCGTTCACATCGAGCCACAGGTCGAGATCCTGCGGATCGCCCACCTCGTCCGGCGTCACGAGGTAAGGTCCGACCGGTCCGAAGGTATCGCAGCCCTTGCCCTTGTCCCATGTGCCGCCGCGCTCGAGTTGATATTCGCGCTCCGACACATCGTTGACGATGCAATACCCCGCCACGTGATCCAAAGCTCGTTCCTCCGACACATATCGCGCCGTCGTACCGATCACCACTGCGAGCTCCACCTCCCAATCCGTCTTGATCGAGTTCCTGGGCAGCATGATGTCATCGTCGGGTCCGACGATGCAGCTCGTCGCCTTCATGAAGATCACGGGCTCCGCCGGCACCGGCAACTGTGCCTCGGCGGCGTGATCGGTGTAATTGAGACCGATCGCCACGAATTTTCCGACACCGCGGTAGGGTGTTCCCAGTCGCGGCGTACCGCTCACCACCGGCAGCTTATCGACGCCGACTGTCCCAAGTTCTTGGAGCCGTTCCGGCGACAGATGCTCCGGCCCGAGATCTTCGAGCACGGAGCCGAGATCGCGGATCTGACCGTTGTGGTCGACCAGCCCGGGCTTTTCCGAACCGGCCGGCCCGTAGCGGAGCAATTTCATGTCGGGTCCTCGAAATGACGACGCAGGCCGCGTCGCGGGGCGCACCAGTTTAATACGTTGAGACTGCGTACCCGAGGCTGATTCCGGACCTTGATAGCCGCTTAGAACTCGAGCAGATTTCCGGTCCACGACTTCCGGTCCGCGTAAGACGACTGCCGTTCCTTCAGCTTCGCCAAATCCCATCCAAGTCCCTTCGCCTCGGCGAGCGCCTCGGATTGCGCCTCCTCCGCAGCCTTGTAATCACCGCGCGCGGCGTTCGCCGCGGCACGAATCTCCCGCACGCTTGGATCGTGTCTGAAGTCACGATCGAGCTGATCCATCAAGGATAGAGCCCGTCCCGGGTTTCGCACCTCCACCGAGGGATTCGCCGCCAGAATCGCTGCAAGGTAGAGCTTGGCGGAGCTGTTGCCCTGCTTGGCGGCTCGTTCCAGCCAGACGATGGCCCCGGCAACGGCCTCACCGTCCGATGGATCTCTCATCAGGTACTCTGCGAGCGACACCTGGGCGTCCGGCTGATCCGCCTGAGCTGCTTTTTCCAACCAGATTTCGCCTTTGCCGGGTTCGCATTGACAGCCCCGGCCGCGTAATAAGCCGGTCCCAACTTGATACTGGGCATAGGGAGCTCCGGCCTGCGCCGCCTTGAGAAACCATGGCAAGGCTTGCGCATAGGTCTGATGCAATTGGGGCAGGCCTGCAATCATCATCCCGTATAGCATCTGCGCGGAAGGGTCGCCCGACTCGGCCTTGGCTTTCGTGTCGCGTACGCGCTGTTCAAGACCGCCATAATCGTGAATCGATGCGCTGGCGATCACGAAATTATAGAATGTGTTCACGGAGGTCGACACCGGAGTGCCATTAACTCTCGCCGGCAGGTATACCGAACGCAGTACGCTTTCGCGCACGGTCGACTCGAAAAATCCAGCAGGCACTGCGTACAAGATCCGTGGGACGCGCGGGTGGCCGTCCGGCGCCACCGTAAACTCGACGAACACTTCGCCTTGCACACCCCGCTGTTGCGCACCCGGGGGGTACGGGGGGATGAAAGGCTTGAAGGACCTGACCGGATCTCGATCCTGATAGTCGCTGGTGTAGAACATGCGAGGAAGCAAGCGCGCATTCAGCGCGTTTTGGGAATATTGCGCCTGGATGTCCGCCGACAATTTCAACGAATTGGGCGTCAGCATCGGTTCCAATTCGGCCGCGAGCGCGGCGCCCTTCGGATCGCCGTTGCGGGCGGCGAGCGAGGCCCAGGCATGCCCGTAGGTGAGGCTGAGCTGCACGCCCTCACCGCGGGTGTAAAGAACCGCCAGGTTGAACTGGGCTTGCGGCTGCCCGAGCTCGGCGAGTTCCTTGAATTGCTCGAAGGCCGCCTTGTAGTCGCGTTTTTCGTAGGCTATCCCCGCAGAATGCAGATCCGCAAACGCCGGGGCCGCGGCGAGGAGCAGCGCGATAGCAAGGGCCCAACCGGTAGCGACTTTAGGATTTCCGCGGAACATACAAACTCCCGTCGGTCGAATTGCGGTCGATCGCGGCGTCGGGGGAATGAGCCGCAAAAGCGATGGTAGCGCGGCGCTTCGCTCAATTGCTTATCAATCGTTCAAAATAGTGGGCCGCCGGTCTGCGGTAATATCGCGCCAGCCCTCCTATCCAGGACGCCGTCTCATGCATGACCGATTCTTAGGCATCTGCGCCTCCCTCCTGACCCTTACAGCCCTGGCGCCCGTGACTTGCCGCAGCCAATCGGCCGCGCCCGACACCCCCGACGAGGCCGCCACGAGGGAAATCGCCGCCGCCACCACGGAGCCCCGGTTCCTGTCTCCCTGGGTCTCCTATCTTCCCCTGTCTGCCACCGTTCCTTCGCCGCGTGCCTTCCTGCATCGAATTCCCGGGGCGCCGGGGGAGCTCGCGAATTCGGCCACCGCCTATGCCTACAGCCGCGCATTGGCGGCGGCATCGCCGCGCGTCCGTCTGTTCACCATCGGGCGCTCCGAGGAAGGGCGCGACATCGTGCTGCTCGCGATCGCGGACGAAAAGGGCATAGAAGACCTCGACCGTCTGAAGGCGGCGACCGCCGCGCTCGCGGACCCCCGCAACACCGATCCGGCGGCCGCCGACAAAATCATCCAGGATGCCCGGCCGATCTATTACTTCAATGCCGCACTGCATTCGGACGAGACCGGTTCGACCGAAACCATGCTGGAGCTCGCCTACCGCCTCGCCGTCTCCGAGCAGCCCATGATCCGGCGGATCCGCGAGAACATGGTGGTGCTGATCAATCCGGTATGCAATCCGGACGGGCGCGACAAGCAGGTCGAGTGGTTCTATCGGTATCTGAAGGGCAAGACGGACCTCGCGACGCTCCCCAGGCAATCGCCGCCTTACTGGTCGCGCTACGCGTTCGTGGACATCAACCGTGACGCGACGCAGTTGACCCATGAGACCACGAAGGCGGTGCAGCGGATGTTCTTCGAATGGCATCCGACCGTGGTGCACGACCTGCATGAAAGCGTGGCGCTGCTCATCACCTGGAACGGCACGGGTCCCACAAACGAGGACGTCGATCCCGTGGCTTACGATGAGCGCCTCGAGATGAGCTTCCACGAGGTGACGACGCTGACCGGCTTCGGCATGCCGGGAGTCTGGAGCTGGAACTTCGGCGACGATTTCGCCCATTTGTTCATGGATTCGATCGGCCTGAACCATAACGCTCTGGGCCGCGGCTATGAGACCTTCGGCAACGGCACCGCCGAGACGTTGGTGCAAACATCGCCGCCGGATGAAGTGGGCCGCGACTGGTATCGTCCCTCGCCGCCGCCGAGCGAGCCGTTTCGCTGGTCCGCTCGCGACAATGTCAACTACATGGAAACCGCGGCGCTGGCCGCGCTCGATTTCTCAGCGCACCAGTCCAAGACGCTGCTCGGGAATTTCTATCGGACCGGCTTCGACTCATGGCGCAAGGGAGTCGAGCAGGCGCCGTTCGCGTTCCTGATCCCGGACGATCAAGGCGATCCGACGCGCGTCGCGCAGATGGTGTCGCGTCTTATGGCGCAGGGCATCGAGGTACATCGCGCGACGGCGGACATCACCCTTCAGGAAGGCGCCTTTCCGGCCGGAACCTACGTGGTGCGGCTCGATCAGCCGTATCGAAACTACGCCGTTGATCTTCTGTCGCCGAAATTTTATCCCAAGGATGCCGCCGAGCCTTATGACGACATCTCCTGGGAGCTGCCCGCCAACTTTCACCTGTCGACGGTCGCAACGGCGGACCCCCGCATTCGCGATGCGGTGCTCGCGCCCGTGGCAGTCCCTCCCCATCCCGCCGGACACGTTCGAGGCTCGGGTCCCGCCTTCGTGCTCAACGACTCGGGCCAAGAGGGCCTCCTCGAGGCGCGCTTCCGGCTCGCCCGCGTCAAGCTCGAGATCGCCGAGCAGCCGTTCACCGCCGATGGCACGGAATATCACCGCGGCTCGTGGATTTTCCGCGCGCAGCCGGGCCTCGCGGCGGCGCTCGCCGAGACCTCGGCAAGCCTGGGTCTCGATTTCGCGTCCCTCGGCGCGGCGCCCTCCGTGCCTACCCATCCGGCACCCATTCCGCGGCTCGGCATCTGGGTGCCTTGGGCGGATACGGACACCATCGGCTGGGAACGTTACGCGCTCGATCAGCGCCACATCCCGTACACCTACGTGCGCGACGAGGACATACGCAAAGGGAACTTGAGCAAGAAATTCGACGTGATCGTCTATGGACACGTGGACCTGGAGCTCGCGGAGCAGATCGAGGGAATCCCCAAGGCCTGGGGCCCGATGCCGTTCAAGAAAACGGCCGCGACGCCGAGCTTCGGCACCCCGGCCGAGTCGGACGACATCACCGGCGGCATCGGCTACCAGGGCGTCGCCGAGCTGCAGCGTTTCGTCGACGACGGAGGTCTGCTGGTGACCCTCGGCAATGGCACCATGCTGGCCCTGGAGGGCGGCATCGTGCGCGGCGTGCGCCGCGAATCGGGCGGCGTGCCGCGAAGTTCCACCGGAGGCGGGGCCGCCGCTGCCGCGGCCTCGCAGGCCGCCGAGACTCGTACGCCCGGCTCGCATCTGCGCGTATCCTTCGACCGGCCCGACAGCCCCATCCTCTACGGTTATCCGGCCCACACGCACGTGTTCCGCCAGAACTACGCCATCTATGCAACGCCGCGCCGCTGGCTGCGCATGGCGTATTGCACCACCTGCCTCGACGGGCCCTTCGATCCGCGCGGCGTCATCATGGAGTGGGGCGACCGCGACGGCGCACCGCTGGTCGTCAGCGGCCAAGCGTGGGGAGAGGAGAATCTGATCGGCCACCCCGCCATACTGGATATGCCCGTGGGGAAAGGCCGTGTGGTGGCGTTCAATTTCAATCCGCTGCACCGGGACATGAACCGGGGCGATCAGCGCTTTCTATGGAACACGCTGATCAACTGGCAGGCAATCCTCGGGGACGCGGCACGCTAAACGTCGGCCGGCGCGTCGAGGTCGGCGCGGCGGCACGCTACTCCTTGGGTCTTCCCCCAAGACTCTCCACGGTGGCGCCCGCCGGCAGCTGATCCCCGGGCGTCAGCGGCCGTTGCATGGCATCCTCGAGCTCGCCGAGCGCGCGCTGGGCACGAGCCACCGAATCGAGCTCGGCCCGCGCGGCGATCAGATGCTCGATGTCCGCATCGTCGAGCTCGGGCCGCCCCTCTTCCCCGGCGCTCACGCTCTCCCGAACCGTACGCCACCGATTGGTGGTCAGGTCATTCAGGTGCACAGCCTCGGCGAGTTGCTCGAGCGCGTCACGGTACACGGCGAGCGAGCGCTCGCTTTTCGAGATCGCATCAGCCTGGATGGCAAGAAACACCGCCGCCGCCCTGAGTCGCCCCGCCTCAGCCTCGGCAATCGGGCCGCGATTTCGATCGAACATCGGAATGGCTGCAGAGAACCCGACGGTGAAATAGCTGCGCTTCTCTTCATAGGTGTAGCCCGGTCCGATGTCGATATCCGGATATTGCCGGGCGATCTGCAGCCGCAAATCGGCTTCCGCCGCCGCATATTTCTCGAGTGCGCTGCGCACGTCCAGGCGATTGATCACGGCCGCTCGGCGGACCTCGGCGATGGGCAGCGTCCCTGCCGGAGGGGGCATTTCCATGTCGGGCCAGGACAGGCGCACATCCTCAAGCGCGGCCGGGGCAATGCCGATCGCGGCGGCCAGCGCCGCCCTCGACTCGGCGGCTTGGCTCTCGGCCGCACCCAGAGCGGCATGCGCTTTTGCGAGCTCGATATGAACGGCGTCCGCCTGAACGCGGGTGATCTCGCCGAGAGCAGCCATCCGATCGCTCAACTCGACCTGACTCTCCCGGGTCTTCGCCTCCGATCGAAGCAATTCCACGGTGCGCAGGGCGACGATGTCATCGAGCATTGCCGCGCGAACGGCGCTGCGAACGGTCCATGCGGTTTGCGCCAGATCGAATTGCGCCGCACGGAACGAGCTTTGCGCCGACTCGATCCGGTAGCGCCGCTTGCCCGCGGTCTCGAAGGGAAAGGACAGGTCGAACGTCAGCAAATAAGGGCTGGGAATGCCCGGCGTGATTCCGAACGCGGGATTGGGCCGTGCGCCCGCCGTGGTGAGCGCAGCCCGCGATTCCGCCACGCGAGCGCGGGCGGTGTCGAGTTCGGTGTTGAAATACAAAGCGGCCAGAGCCAGCGATTGAAAATCCCAGGTGCTCGGCGGCCATTCTCGAGCACGGTGTCCGAGATACAGATCTGCGAAGGAGCGCAGCCCCGGATCAGAGAGCGAGCGTGCTTCGAACGCCGCCGCGGAGGCCTCGGGGGCGAGCGGCGCAGGCTGGTATCGTTGCACCGAGCATCCCGGCAGAGGCGCAATCGACGCGAGCAGCGCACTTCCTGCGAACAGCGCCCGAGCCAGCACGCCCCGACCCGGAGGCCGCGCCCCGCTCGATTGAAACTGCAACCGCCCGACCGACGCGTGAATGTCCCCCATGGGCCGAGTATAGGACGCGGGCGCAGCCAAGCGAACCTGACCGTCGCGCGAGCGACCCGCGCTAGCCGCCGTCCAGTTCCGAGGCGGGCTTGTCGATCGCCCGCGGCGCAATCACCCGCAACAGATCGATCCTGCGCCGATCGGCGCGCACCACGCGAAACTCCAGATCGCCGATCTGGGTGGTCTCTCCGCGCCGCGGCAGACGGCCGAATTCCTGCATGAGCAGTCCGCCGATAGTGTCGTACTCGTCGTCGGAGAACGCGGTGCCGAAGTATTCGTTGAATTCGGAGATGGGTGTGAGCGCGCGCACGGAAAATTCGCGCTCGCTCTCACGGCGTATCGATTGGTCATCCTCGACGTCGTGCTCATCGTCGATCTCCCCGACGATCTGCTCGATCACATCCTCGATCGTGACCAGGCCGCAGACCCCGCCGTACTCATCCACCACCATGGCCAGATGGTTGTGGCTCACGCGAAATTCCTTGAGGAGCACGTTGAGCCGCTTGCTTTCGGGCACGAACACGACGGGGCGCATGAACTCGCGAATCTCGAACGGCTCGCCGTCGGCGATCTGCAGCCGGAGCAGATCCTTGGCGAGCAATATGCCGAGAATCTGGTCGCGGTCCTCGCCGATGACTGGAAAGCGCGAATGGCCCGACTCGACCACGAGCTCGATCAATTTATCCGGCGGCTCGTCGCGCTCGACGAACACCATCTGGGCGCGGGGCACCATGATGTCCCGCACCTGCATGTCGGCGACGGCGAGGACTCCCTCCAGCATGACCAGTGCATCGCCGTTGAAAAGCCCGCGCTCGCTCGCCTCGCGCAGGTCCTCGATGAGCTCGGGCAGGTCGCGCGGCTCGCCCGACATCGATTGCGTGATCCGCTTTAACCAGCGGCCGGTGTTGCCAGTGGGCTGCTCGGACATGTGGGCTTTAGCATACTCGATCAGGCATCCGGCCAGACATATGGGTTTGAAAACCCAAGCCGATCAAGGATTTGAATCTCTCTGGCCTCCATTTTTTGGGCATCGCCGCGGCCATCGTGATCGAAACCCAGAAGGTGCAGAACGCCGTGAACGGTCAGGTGAGCCCAGTGGGCGGCCGCGCTCTTGCCCTGAGTGCAGGCCTCGCGGGCGACGACCGGCGCGCAAATGACCAGCTCCCCGAGATCGCTCGAGCCATCGGGCATCTTTCCCGCGCCGCCGAATGACAACACATTGGTAGGCCGATCTTTATGTCGATAGCGCGCATTGAGCGTGCGGCTGCGGGCGGCGCCCACCACCCGGATCGAGATCGTCACCCGCCCGGCGCAGGCGCGCGGGAGCGGCGCGCGATCGGCGAGCGCCGCCGCCGCCCAGCGCGCAAACTCGGCGCGGCGCGGCGCCCACGGACGTCTCGCGCCGAAGGTCACGTCCAGCTCGAGCCGCGGCGGCACCGCTCAGGAGCCCTTGGAGCCGTCGTCGGGTGCCTGGGCCTCGTACGCCTGAACGATTCGCTGCACCAGCGGGTGCCGGACCACGTCACGGGAGCTGAACATGGTGAACGCGATGCCGTGCACACCGCGCAGGATGTCGATCACCGTGCGCAGGCCGGATTGTTTGGAAATCGGCAGATCGACCTGCGTGATGTCGCCGGTGACGACCGCCTTCGAGCCGAAGCCGATCCGGGTCAGGAACATCTTCATCTGTTCGTTGGTGGTGTTCTGCGCCTCGTCCAGGATCACGAAGGAGTCGTTCAGCGAACGTCCGCGCATGAAGGCAAGCGGCGCGACCTCGATGATGTTGCGCTCGATCGACTTGGCGACCCGCTCGAAGCCGAGCATCTCGTACAGCGCGTCGTACATCGGACGCAGGTACGGATCGACCTTCTGACTCAAGTCTCCGGGCAAAAAGCCCAGCCGCTCCCCCGCTTCGACCGCCGGACGCACCAGCACGATGCGGCGGACCTTCTCCGACTGCAGCGCCTCGACCGCGCATGCCACCGCCAGATAGGTCTTGCCCGTTCCGGCCGGACCGATGCCGAAGGTCAGATCATGGGTGCGGATATTGTTCAGATACTCGGTCTGATTCGCGCCGCGCGCCCGCAGCGCGCCGCGCGCGGTGCGCACCTTGATCTCGTCGGCCGCTGCTGCACCGTTGTTGCCGGGAACACCGCGTTCAGCCGGCGCCTGCCCCGCTCCGGCCGCGGCATCGCCGCCTTCCATATCGAGCTCCTGGAGCGCGATGTGCACACGCTCGGAATCGACCGGCTCGCGTTGCGCACGGGCGTACAGGTCCTGCAGCACCGCCTCCGCGCGCTTGGCCGCGGCCGGCGGTCCGACGATCTGGAATCGATTGCCGCGCCGACGGATGTCCACGCCGAGCCTCGCTTCGATCTGATGCAGGTGTTCGTCGAGCGGTCCGCAGAGCTCGACCAAGCGCACGTTGTCGAGCGGTGCGAGAACCACATCGCGCGTCGTCGGAACCGAATTCACGCCGGGCTTTCCAACGCGGTTGATTCGGTCACCAGCCGTCCGCGCAGCGAATTGGGCCGCGCCTCGGTGATGATCACGTCGGTGAATCGATTGATGAGTTCGGGAGGGCCGTCGAAATTCACCCAGCGGTTGTTGTCGGTGCGCCCGGCGAGTTCGCTCCTGTTGCGCTTGGCAGGCCGCTCGACCAGCACCCGCTGCCGGCTGCCGACCATGCGCTCCGAAATGGCGCGCGCTTGGACGTTCAAGCGTTGCTGCACGAGTTCGAGCCTCTGCTGCTTGACCTCTGGCGGCACCTCGTCCTGAAAGGAGGCCGCGGGGGTGCCGGGACGCCGGCTGTAGATGAAACTGAACGATTGATCGAAGCCCACGTCCGCGATCAAATTCAGGGTGGATATGAAGTCCTCGTCGGTCTCTCCGGGAAAGCCGACGATGATGTCCGTGGTGATCGAGATGCCCGGTCGGACCGCGCGGAGCTTGCGCAGCTTCTGTTTGTACTCGAGCGCGGTGTGTCCCCGCTTCATGGCCGCCAGCACGCGGTCCGAGCCGCTCTGCACGGGCAAATGAAGCAGGTTGTTGAGTTTCGGCACGCTGGCGTACGCCTCGATCAGGCTGTCGTTGAATTCCAGCGGGTGTGATGTGGTGAAGCGGATGCGTTCCACGCCCGGGATCGCGGCGACGAAGTGGATCAGGGCCGCCAGATCCGCAACGCTCCCGTCCTCCATGGCACCCGCGTATGCATTGACGTTTTGCCCGAGCAGCGTCACTTCGCGAACCCCCTGCGCCGCCAGCGTCTCGACTTCGCCGAGCACCTGTTCGAACGGCCGGCTGATCTCCTCGCCGCGGGTGTAGGGTACGACGCAAAAGGTGCAGTACTTGCTGCAGCCCTCCATGATGGAGACGAAAGCCGTTGCCCCGTTCGCGCGAGCGTCGGGCAAGCGGTCGAATTTCTCTATCTCGGGGAAGCTCACGTCGATCTGCGGTCGGCCGGTTTGCTTCAAAGCCTCGATCAGCGCGGGTATCCGATGCAGGGTCTGCGGACCGAACACGAGATCCACGTACGGAGCGCGCGCCGTGATGCCCTCGCCCTCCTGGCTCGCCACACAGCCGCCGACACCGATGACGACGTGTGGCCGCAGCTGCTTCATTGCGCGCCATTCACCGAGCAGCGAGAACACCTTTTCCTGGGCTTTCTCGCGCACCGAGCAGGTATTGACCAGCAGCACATCCGCCTGCGCCGGATCGTCCGTCCGGGTCATGCCGTTGGCCGCTCGCAGCACATCCAGCATCTTGCTGGAGTCGTACTCGTTCATCTGGCAACCGAACGTTTTGATGTAGACAAGGCCTGACATAGCTCGCCGTAGGCTCACGCTGAAAAGGCCGCTAAGATACTAGGAACCATGGCGATACGTGAAGTTTTGAGAATGGGTGATCCGCGGCTGCTCGAGGTCGCCAAGCCGGTGGCCGCGTTCGGGACGCCGGAGCTCGAGGGCCTGCTGCGCGATATGCGGGACACCATGCAAGATCTCCAGGGAGCCGGTCTTGCGGCGCCGCAAATCGGCGTGGGGTTGCGAGTTGTCATATTCGGCATCGAGGCGAACCCGCGCTACCCCGATGCCGAGCCGGTCCCGTTCACCGTGCTGATCAACCCCGAGCTCGTGCCGCTCGGCGAAGAGATGGAGGACGGTTGGGAGGGCTGTCTGTCGGTGCCCGGCATGCGCGGCCTGGTCCCTCGCTATCGGCGGCTGCGCTATACCGGCGTCGATGCGGCCGGCCGGCCGATCGATCGCTCCGTGAAGGACTTTCACGCGCGCGTCGTGCAGCATGAAGTCGATCATCTGGACGGCATCCTGTACCCCCGCAGAATCCGGGATTTGACCCAGTTCGGCTTCACCGAGGCGCTCTTCCCCGGTGAGGACCCGGTGGACGATTGAGCGCGAATTACGCAACCGCCTTGACCGAGCGATGTCTCGCTGCGGCCCGCGACCCCGGTGGCGAGGGTGCCCGTGTCTACACCGAATTATTCGAGGAGGCCGCCCTCGCACAAGCCCAGGAGAGCGACCGCCGCCTGTCAGGCGGCCAGGAGACCCGGGCGCTCGAGGGACTGCCGATATCGGTCAAGGACCTGTTCGATGTCGCGGGCAGCGTAACCCGGGCCGCATCGATCGCGCTTGCCGATGCACGCCCCGCTGCGGCCGACGCCCCGGCCGTTGCCCGTCTGCGGGCCGCCGGCGCGATCCTCCTGGGCAAGACCAACATGACCGAGTTCGCTTATTCCGGCCTGGGCCTGAATCCTCATTTCGGTACCCCTCTGAACCCTTTTGACCGCCACACGCAGCGCATTCCGGGCGGCTCCTCCTCGGGCGCCGCGGTATCGGTGACCGATCGCATGGCGCTTGCGGCCGTCGGCTCCGACACCGGGGGCTCGATTCGCATTCCGGCGGCCCTATGCGGACTGGTGGGCTGGAAGCCCACCGTATCGAGGGTATCGCGGGTGGGTGTCTATCCCCTGTCGACCTCATTCGACTCCATCGGCCCGATCGCAGGCAATGTCGCCTCATGCGTCCGGCTCGACCAGGTACTGAGCGGCGAAACCGCCCGGGCGCAGCCGCGTCGCGACCTGAGGGGGGTCCGCTTCGCCATCCCGGGAAAGCTCCTCGGCGCCGATACGGACTCGTCGGTCGCGGCCGCCATCGCGCGGGCGCTCACCGCGCTATCCCAGGCGGGCGCGACCATCGCCGAGCAGCCGCTGCCCGAAATCGCGGAGGTTCCGACCGTAGGCGCGGGCGCGGTGATCGTTGGATCGGAGGCCTACGCTTGGCACCGCCAGAATCTCGTCGCCCGGGGCTCGCTCTACGATCCGCGCGTGCGCGCGCGCCTCGAACGGGGTGCAGCCTATTCCGCCTGGGAATATTTGGATGCGCTCTCCTGCCAAAGCGCCAGCATCGAGGCGGCCAAGCGCGCGCTCCAGGAATTCGACGGTTGGCTGATGCCGACGGTCCCGATCATCGCGCCAAGGATCGCCGACCTGGCCAACGACGAGGCCTATGTCGAGACCAACAAACGGGTACTGCGCAATTCTTCCATCGTCAATTTCCTCGGCGGCTGCGCGATCAGTCTGCCCTGCCACGCTTCCGGCGAAGCTCCTGTCGGGCTCACTTTCGCAGGGCTCGGCCACTCGGATCTCAAGGTGTTGGGCATCGCAGCGGCGCTCGAGCGAGCCTTGGAGAGCGCACGCGGGGTCGCTGCGCGCTGACCGCCCCCGAGCTGCCCGGGAGCGTGGACCGCCCGCACCCCCGCACCCCCGCGCCGTCGCTCAGGATCGCGTCGCTCCCGGCTCGAACGGGTTTTGGAGCTGGCCGATCCCCTCGATCTCCACCTGAACCGAGCAACCGTCCTTCATCGATCCGACACCCACCGAAGTGCCGACCGCGATCACGTCGCCCGGCAACAGCGACATATCGTGGGAGACCAAGCTCACCGTCTCCTCCACCGGAAAGATCATGTCCGACAGCGGGTAGTTCTGGCGCTCGACTCCGTCGAGCCGGGTTACCACCCGCAGTGTCGACCAGTTGAGCCCCGTAGCGATGACCGGGCCGATGCAGCCGAAGGTGTCGTAACCCTTCGAACGGCACCACTGGGCGAAGTCTGGGTTCTCGTTCAAGACGCCCATCGCCGTCACATCGTTTACACAGGTGTAGCCGAAGATGTAATCGGCTGCCTCCTCAGGAGCGACATCCTTGCAGCGCTTGCCGATGACGATGCCGAACTCGCCCTCATAGACGACCTTGCCCGCATAGCCGCTCGGCCTGCGGATGACCTCATTCGGGCCGATCGCCGAGGTACCGGGCTTGAGCAGGAACTGGGGATGCGTCGGGGCCGGTTTGCCGATTTTTTCCCCCAGCTCGTGAAAATTGTTCCACAGGGCGACGATCTTGGAAGGCGTGCAGGGGCAGAGCAACGTGACGGCATCCTGCGCGAATTTGCGCCCTGTGGGCTGCTTGTCCGAGAACATCTCGCCTTGGTATTCGAGTAGGTGCGTGCCCTCGACAACCCCAAAGCCAACAGGGCCCTCGTTCGAGCGAAAACGTGCCCAGCGGCTCATGTGCGAATCAGTCTCCTATGCGAGCCGCGATTTTCGTGGCGTGATGGTCGCGCGAAGTATAGCGGGATGCGGCGGCTCGTGAATGCTGCCTCACCCATGTCCGTGCCGATGGTGAATGTCGGGGTAGTGCGGATGGCGGTGCAGCAGCGGCTCGTGGCGATGCTCGTGGGAATGCGGCTCTTCCCCCTTCCAGCCGGCCTCGTGCGAATGCCGATGGTGCGCGTCGTGACCGTGCTCATGGCTGTGGGTGAGCGGCTCGTGCAGATGCTCGTGTTCGTGCCGCTCGGTCAAATGCAGCCAGACGCCGATCGCCATCAAGGCGGCGGCGGCCAACAGCGAGCCCGTGATGGGTTGTCCGAAAAATGCGATCGCGATCGCCGTCCCGACGAACGGCGCGGTCGCGAAATAGGCGCCGGTGCGCGCACTGCCGAGACGGCGCAAGGCGAGGACGAACAGCACCAAGCTCAGCCCATAGCCCACGAAACCCAGCAACAGGATGGCGGCGAGATGCGAGGGCGCCGGAAGCCTGCCGCCGATTGCAAACGCCAGCACGGTGTTGGCACCGCCCGCCGCGAGCCCCTTGGCCGCCGCGATGATTCGAGCATCGGCGCCGGACACTTTGCGAGTGAGATTGTTATCCAGCGCCCACGCGAGGCAGGCGGCGGCGACCAAACCTGAGCCCAAGATCGAGGCCGGCGTGGAGGCGCTCGACGGCCAGGCCAACAACGTGCCGCCCGCCACGATCGCAAGGAAGCCGGCGACCATTCGCGCACTGGTCGCCTCCCGAAAAGCGATCCAGGCGAGCAGCCCGGTGAATACGGTCTCGAGATTCAACAGCAGCGATGCCTGGGCGGCATCGAGACGGCGCAAACCCGTCATCAGCAGCACCGGGGCGACGATGCCGCCCGCCAGGGTGGCGGCCGCAAGCCAGATCCACTCCGTACGGAAGAGTCCGATCGGGGTTCTGGCGCCTCCCCGGACGAGCCAGACCAGGCTCACGCCGACGCCGCTCCCGAGGTAGAGGAGGCCGGCGAGCATGAGCGGGCTGACCCCGGTGAGCAGTTGCTTCGCGATCGGCGTGGTCGCACCGAAGAGCACCGCCGAGGCCAACGCAGCGGTCTGCGCCAGGGGGGAGCCGCGGTGTTTCACGCGCCCTTAGAACGGAATGTCGTCGTCGAAGTCCTCTTTGCCGCCCGCCGGTGCCGGCGACTGATCGTAGTCTTCCCGCGGCGGGGCACTCGAGCCGCCGCGATCGGCGCCGCCGCCCATGCCGCCGCCGCCCGCGCCGCCCCCACGCGCGCCGAGCATCTGCATATTGTCGGCGATGATCTCGGTGGTGAACCGGTCGTTGCCCTGTTTATCCTGCCATTTTCGGGTGCGCAGCTTTCCCTCCACGAACACCTGGGAACCTTTGCGCAGGTACTCGGCCGCGATCTCGCCGAGGCGTCCGAACAGCGCGATGCTGTGCCACTCCGTGCGCTCCTGCTGTGCACCGGAGGCCTTGTCCTTCCAGGACTCGCTGGTGGCGATGCGGATATTCGTAACCGTCATGCCGCTCGGCATCGAGCGGGTCTCAGGGTCAGCCCCCAGATTCCCGACCAAAATGACTTTATTGACTCCGCGAGCCATGACGTTCCCCTCCACCTTGGATGCCGCATATTGTACACGCGCGGGGAGCCCCCATAGGGTGCGTTGACCCCGCGCTCACCGAGAAATGCGCGGCCGGCGGCCTGGCCGCTCGATTCCGGGCGCCCCCGCCCGTCCCTATCTCGCCGCTTGACGCCGGGCGTATAGTAATTGGTTGCATGCAAAATATCCGAATCCGGGG
>Ga0182012_10000199_pt1 | contig 68070 bp, 50 predicted proteins | sample 612S2SmetaG_FD_120486 | JGI IMG/M metagenome (GOLD analysis project Ga0182012, IMG submission 120486) | Permafrost microbial communities from Stordalen Mire, Sweden - 612S2S metaG | ecosystem: Environmental > Terrestrial > Soil > Wetlands > Permafrost | place: Sweden: Stordalen | collected... | reverse complement strand
GGCGCCCCGAAGAAATTGCCGAGGCGATTGTGTTTCTGGCCTCGAGCAACGCCTCGTTTGTCACTGGCGAGATCATCCACGTGAACGGAGGGAAAACCGCATTAATTTTCTGATTGCGCGATTCGCCACATGGATTCGATCCGACCGGACGAACTCCGAAGACGACGGGTCTTAGGAACGGCTTGGAGCAATCGTGGCTCTGATGCCGCAAAGCCGCCGGCCATCACTGACAGCAGAGGGTCGTGACCGGAAGGCGCATATAACATGCGCTGAAGCCGTGGTGCTATAGGTTCGCTCCGGTCGCAAAGTCTGATGACCCAAGCAGACGGTGGCGACCGACCGCCTCGGGTCGACAATAGGACTCACCCGCCACCGCCGCCGGGGCTGACAGACTCCTGGCGGCCACTTAACCGGGCACTGACGGGCGATGAAATGATGCGGTACGGCGGCCGTTCGCCCTTTGCGGTAGGCTTGGTTAATAGGCCTCCGGGATTGGCCTCACACATTGGTTCATCGCGTGCGCAGGGTCTCATATTCAATTTCGAGCATGGTTTTGCTACTCGCCGTATTAGCGGGCTGCGTTATGGATTCCCACGATGTCAGCCACCTTGTACTTGGTCCTAAACGCCAGTCGATCGACCTTGATGTCAGTCATTGGATCAAGTACTCATTTCCGGACGACGCAGGCACGGTCGCCATTAAGCTTCCACCCGATTTTCGGACTTTCAGCTCCAATACCTTGCCGGCGCAGTCGTACAACGCCCACTCCCAGCGAATGCTACTCGACGCGCAATACGATTACCGCTCACGCTCGATCGAAGATCTGGCTGAGCTTGACATCCGCGCCAGTTACATCCGACTCTCGCAGCCTGTCTTGATGGACCATTTGGATGTCGATGTGCTGAATCGTGCGCTGCGCGTGACGACGGGACGATTCCCGCCGGATGAGGATGATCCCAAACCCCGGCTTGAGGTCGCCGCCGGAACGGAATGGATGCACATCGACGGCACGGTGAGCAAATTCGTCGAGACGACTTGCGAATCATACGACACGCTCATCAACTCGAAGACCGTATTTATCCTGAGCGCCTGCTACTCGGGGCAAATGCGCCTCAAACAGGACTGGATCGAATCGCGACGGCAGCTGTTAAGCCAGGTGCGAGATCAGGTCATCGTCACGCCGCCGTAATTCAATTGCCGGAGATCGGTATCACTGGCAAACGACCGAACGATAGCAGTCACCAAATTAAAGTCACTCCGGATCGCGCACCGCAATCTCGGTGCCTCAATCGAGTTTTTCGACAGAATAGGCCACGGACACTCGATCACGCCAAATGACGGCCCAAAGGCCGCCGCCCTCGCGCGCCATAGGCAACTTGTTGGCAAACATAGTAGATTCGCGAACATCGGTCGAAACGAAAACAAGAAGGGCGGTTTTCCATGGGTGACAGATTTCGGTTCAGTACAGCGGTGTGCTGCGTACTGGCGTTGATCCTGTCCGGGCGTGCCTTCGCGGCTGCGTCGGAATTTCAACCGGAGGACCTGAGAAGGATCGTCGGCCTCAGCGATGCGCGCCTCTCTCCCGATGGTAAGCAAGTTGCGGTCATTGTTTCGACGCCGGACTGGAAGACAGACAAGGCCCAGCAAGAAATCGATGTCTTTGATGCCGCCAGCGGTGCGCGACGTGTGCTGACATGGAAACGCACCGGAATCGCTTCCCCAAAGTCGTAATAGCTGTTAGCAAGCCGTGGGCGGTAGGCATCCGGCACCCTAATTCGCTCGCTTGGTTGGTGGTGGCCTGGCTAGCTACGATTGCATGCGTCATCTTGGTATTGCTAATCGGCGTTTTGTGCGCGGTCCTTTACGGGATTGGGAAATCACCTTAGATCGCCTTTTGCTGGGATTCAAATCGCGCGAAAAGCGCGCGATCACTGAACGGACCACGGCTCCGGCAGCAGCATAAATCGAATCTGGTAAGGTAATGAGAAAGCTAGCTCCGGGGATTTGGCGAGTGCGTCATGGCACGAGGACGGCGGCGCCCTCGAAGCGGCCCGCGCGCAGATCGGCGAGTGCTTCATTGGCTTGTCGTAGCGGATAGATGGTCGTCCTCACGTCGATCCCAACCTCCGGCACGATGCGCAGGAAATCCAGGCCATCCTTGCGCGTCAGGTTGGCCACCGACAGCAGTTCCCGCTCGTCCCACAGGATGGAGTACGGAAAGGTCGGAATGTCGCTCATGTGGATTCCGGCGCACACGACGCGGCCACCCTTGCGTACCGATCGCAGCGCTGCCGGAACCAGTGCGCCGGCAGGCGCAAAGATGATCGCCGCGTCCAGCGCCTCGGGCGCCAACTCATCCGAGCCACCGGTCCATACCGCGCCGAGGCTGTGCGCAAAGGTCTGCGTTGTCTCATCTCCGGGGCGGGTGAACGCGTACACCGCACGGCCTTGCCACTTCGCGACCTGTGCGAGGATATGCGCCGCGGCCCCGAATCCGTAGAGGCCTATCTTCGGAGCGTTGCCTGCGATTACCAGCGAGCGCCAGCCGATGAGTCCCGCACAGAGCAGCGGCGCAAGCGCGACGTCGCTACCGGTCTCGCCGAGCGGAAACGCGAACCGTGCATCCGCCACTGCCGCGGTTGCATAGCCGCCGTTACGAGTGTAGCCGGTGAATAGCGGATGATCGCAAAGGTTCTCGCGATGCATCAAGCAGTAAGGGCAGGTGCCGTCTGTGTGACCCAGCCACGGGATGCCCACGCGCTCGCCCACGTTCAGGCCTTGCACGGACTTGCCGATCGCATCGATCCGACCAACGATCTCGTGACCCGGAATGATCGGCACCAGGGGGCGAGGCAGTTCGCCGTCGACGACATGCAAGTCCGTGCGGCATACGCCGCACGCAAGCACTTTGACGCGGATTTCGTGCGGTGCCGGCTGCGGGTCCGGCACTTCCGTCCACTCGAGAGCTGTGCGCAATGTCGTCAGTACCATCGCCTTCATCGTCCGGACCCCAACACGCGACGCAGCACCATGGGCACCAGGTCCGGCAGGCCCTCTGCGATCTGCATCGACGTGTGCGAATTGATCACCACCTTCGATTCCTCGATTGCGTTGATGCGCACCACGAGCTTAGCGAAATTTACACCTTCCGTGCTGAAATCCGTGAGGCGCGGATCAGACAGGGCACATCTTCAGGCACCATGGTCGAGAGTCTGATCGGCCTTTGCGACACTATCCGCACTGGTCGGGCCTGGGATCATGGCCGTTGGTCGCGTTCACGCCGGCAGTCCCGAAGCCGGTCCTGATCACCGCTTGCTGGATTTGCGCCGGCGATACCTGCGCTGGTGCATGGACGACGGTCACCTCCCCGGAAGCCAGCGATATCTGCACATCGTCGACGTCAGGCCGCGGCTGGAGGTTGGTTAAGCTCCGGCACCTTGAGCGCGCCATTTGGCTTGAGCACCTCGTTGCCCGCGAGCGCGAGGGCGAGCGTGTTCCCGTAGGGATTCATGCTGTCGACCATCGAGCTCGGCATCAGGATCGTCGCTCCTCGCTCCTTCGTGGTCTCGTAGATAATGTTCATTGCTCGAAGTTGCAGCGCTGCGGGGTGCCCCGCGTAAGTATTGGCCGCATCGACAAACTGTCCCGCAATCGCCGCCTCGGCGGAACCCAGAATCACCCGGGCCTGCTTCTCACGCTCCGCTTGTGCTTGGCGTGACATCGCATCTTGCAGGGCCACTGGGATCGCTACGTCGCGGATTTCCACCGAGCTCACCGATATGCCCCAGGGAGCGGTTTTTTGACCAATTTCGATCTTTAGTTGCTCATCCGCGTCTTTGCGATCGGATAACAGTGAAGCCAGCATGGAGGAGCCAATCATCTCGCGCAACGAGGTCTGCGCCACCCGGTCAAGCGCTTGACGGTAGTTTGTGATCGCCAACGCGGCTTTTTCCGCATCATGCACGTGCCAGAAGATAATGGCATCGACGTTTACCGGGACAGTGTCTTTGGTGAGCGCCTGCTCGGCATTGAACCCCGTCGTCTGGATGCGGCCATCGATGACCGCGACAACCGAATCGAGCACCGGAATGATGGCAAAGAGGCCTGCCCCCTTGACGCTTTGCAGCTTCCCCATCCGTAAGATTACGAACTTCTGCCATACATTGGCCATCTTCAGCGACGCCCCGATTAACACCGCAACGACGAAGAATGCAGCGCCGAGATATAAATGCACGAAATAGCCGGTGCATGCGGCGGCGACTAGGAAGGCAAATACCAAGAAGGCGGTGATCGGATTCATTGTCGATACCTTGATGAATTCGGAATTGATCGGTCGCGGGAGCCCGACGACACCGACCTGGCTTGAGCGGGGGTCAGTGGTGTCGTCGATCACGGTCGTGCCGACCTGAACGAACGTCGCTTCGATTGCCCGGCCGGCAAAATCCCTGCGGATTGACCTGAATGCGTCTCGTGGCGGATGTGCAAGGAAGCATCTTGAGAGACGGCACGCAGGTGCAAGGTGGGCCTTGAGACCCGCAAAGCAGATGCTCCCGCTCCGCGCTTCGTGAGAGGAAACCGCGTGTCCGCATGGGCCAGCGTCCGTTTCGGTCCGAGTGAAGTCTTCATGCGCCAATGTTGGGCGCTCTCGATGTCTTCATCGGTGCGGTGGCGCGCTTATGCGATGACAACCGGACCAGCGGACGCGTGTTTTCGGCGCGTCCTCCGTCCCCAGGTTGCCGGGCCTCGACGGGTCGCTGGGGTTTCGCTCACTGGCCGCTGCCGGACGACGCGGGACTTCGCGCGACCGAGCCGTCATGGTCAGCTGCCGTGCGTGAGCGCATCCATCAAGGCTTGTGCCTTTTCCTCGACCTTGACCAGCGCGCGGCTTTGCTCATCGAGGAAGCCTTCCGCGACCGCATGGTCCATGAACCGCAGCAGATGATCGAAGTAACCTCCGCAATTCAACACGCCGATCGGCTTTTTATGAAGTCCCAGCTGCGCCGCCGTCCAGACCTCGGAGAGCTCATCGAGCGTCCCGGCTCCGCCGGGCAAAGCAACGAACGCATCAGACAACTCCATCATGCGGGTCTTTCGTTCCGCAAGCGTCGGCGTGATCTCGAGACGGGTGAGACCGGCGTGCGCGACCTCTTGGTCCATGAGACTCTGCGGGATCACGCCGACACACCTCCCGCCCGCTGCAAGAACCGTATCGGCGAGCATCCCCATGAGTCCGACACCCGCGCCCCCGTAGACGAGCTCGATTCGATTGGCGGCCAGCGTCAGGGCGAATTCGCGGGCCGACTGGGCGTACATGCCGTCTGCACCGCTGCGGGCGCCGCAGAAGACGCATACCGATCGGATGTTCAAGGACCAATCCGCCGCGAAGCTCACAGCTCGATGCCGAGCTCGCGGGCAACGTCGTTGGTATGCTCGCCGAGACGCGGAGCGGCCCTGTCGAGACAAAGCTGCGAGGCCGAGAAGCGCACCGGCGTCCGGAGGCCGGAAAGCATACCGCCGGCAATGTCGGGGCGGTCGAAGTCGACGCGCATGCCGCGCGCCCGAACCTGCGGATCGGCGAACACGTCCGCGATCGTGTTGATGGGGCCGGCGGGCACGCCCAGAGCGGCAAGTTGCGTGAGCAGCTCATCGCGCTTCCACGCCATCAGCTCTAGGCGCAGCACCGGAATCAGAGCGCCACGGTTTCGAACCCGTAATTCATTGCTGGCATAGCGGCCGTCCATCGCGAGGTCAGTACGCCCGAGCAGCGAGCAAAGCTTGGCGAATTGCGAATCGCTTCCGACCGCCGCCATCACATGCCCGTCGCTCGTTGGGAAGGTCTGATACGGCACGATGTTCGGGTGCGCGTTGCCGATGCGGTGCGGTGCCGTGCCGGACACGAAGTAGTTCAATGCCTGGTTCGCCAGTACACCGACCATCACGTCGAAGAGCGCCATGTCGATCTGTTGTCCCTCTCCGGTCCGCTCCCGTGCTGCCAGGGCCGCTTGGATGGCGACTACGCCGTAGACGCCGGTCAGAATGTCTGCGAGGGCCACGCCGATTTTTTGCGGCTCTCCGTCGGGATCGCCGGTGATGTCCATCATGCCGCTCATCGCCTGAATCATCGCGTCGTATCCCGCGCGCGCGGCGTAGGGACCGTCCTGGCCGAAGCCCGTCACGGAGCAATAGATCAGTCGCGGATTTCGCCGTTTGACCGACGCGTAGTCGATCCCGAACTTCCCGAGCGTCCCGGTTCTGAAATTCTCGATCACGATATCCGACCGCTCAATGAGCCGCCCGACGAAATCAAGGTCCCGCGCCGACCGGAAATCGGCAATCACCGACCGTTTGCCCCGATTGCAGCAATGAAAATAGGCGGCATCTTCCCGGGTACCGTCGATTCCCCGGACAAAAGGCGGGCCCCAGCGGCGCGTTTCGTCGCCCTCGGGAGCCTCGACCTTGACGACGTCGGCACCGAGGTCGGCGAGCGTCTGTCCCATCCACGGTCCCGCCAAAATCCGTGCGAGTTCCACCACGCGAATGCCGGCGAGAGGGGCGGTTGCACGCTCGCTCATGCGCATGCCGGCGTCGTTCGCAAAGCGGCCATTACTGCATGACTTCAAACATGATCGCGTCGAATTCTACCGGGAAAGGGCTCCCGAATGGAGAGGGAATTCACCCGGGTACCAGCCGGATGCGGGTGATTTCTGCGGGAACGCCGAATCGATTCGGCGGGCCCCAGTAGCCCGTTCCGCGGCTCACGTAGACCCATAAACTCTTCACGCGATGCAATCCGGCGGTAAACGGCTGAAAGAGGCGCACGAATAAATTCCAAGGCCAGAACTGGCCGCCGTGAGTATGGCCGGAGATCTGCACATCGTAGCCGGCACTGGCGGCGGCTCCTGCGGAAACCGGTTGGTGGGCGAGCAAAATTCTCGCGCCGGCGCCGACGGGAGCGCCGTGAATGGCGGCGGCGGGATCGCTTCGCTGCGCGGGGTCGTAGCGATGAGCGGCAAAGTCATCGACGCCCGCCAGCACAAGCGAGGCACCGTCGTGATCCAGTACGACGTGCTGATTCTTGAGGACGATCAAGCCCAGTCGGCGAATCTCCCGGGTCCAGGCGGCCTCGCCGGAATAATATTCGTGGTTTCCCGTCACGAAGTACACGCCGTGACGCGCCGATAGTTTCGACAACGGCGCGGTATGCGCGGCAAGTTGCTGCACGGACCCGTCCACCAGATCTCCGGTTACCGCGATGAGGTCGGCGCGCAGGCCGTTCACCCGGCCAACCAGCCGCTCGACAAAATCGTGGCGAATCGTAGGGCCGACGTGCAGGTCGCTGATCTGCGTGATCGAAAATCCGTGTAGGGCCTGCGGCAGCCGCGCGACGGGGATGTCGACGTGCACGACGCGCGGTCGGCGCGCTACCACGAATCCCACCGCGGTGACCGCGACGGTCGTGAGAATCGCCCCGAACGCGGAAGGTCCGAGCAGCGCTTGATATCGCGAGCCGCTCACCGCGAGGCGGGCGCCGAGCAGCAGCACGTCGCGCAATAGCGTGGTCACGAACAAAGTGGAGAAAAATCCCACCGCAATGAGTGCGATCCACCCGAGTGCGCCGCTTCGGCGGATCGATTGCGGCACAAAGATGCCGGCGGCCACGAGGAGCAGAGACGCTGCGGCCGTACCCGCAAAGCCCAGCGCAAGCGGCGGCAACAGTCTGCAACCGACGTAGGTCAGCAAAGCGAGAATGATCCACAGCGGGCGAAACAGACGGCGATGCGCGGGCATTGCCAGCAGTGATGGGGGTGAACGTTACCTATTCAAGAGTTGCCGCTGAGCCGGCCGCGACCAGAGGCTTGCGCAGTGCTGCCATGCCCTTGAATTCGACGAACTGGGTGGTCGTGGCCCACAAATAGTCACCATAAAGGAACGGCTCGAACGAGCCTGGAGGATCCATCGGCAGCGGACGGATTTCAGCATCCGCGCGCGCCTCGTAGAAAAACGGGATCGACCGCCTTTCCCGGCCCGTGCCGATGACACGATGTTCGGTTGCCTTGATGCGCCCCGCGCTCCAGCGCTCCAGCACCTTGCCGAAGTTGACAGCGAGGGTGCCCTCCGTGGGCGGGACGTCGATCCACTCCCCGTTGCGGTGCCGCGCCTGCAGGCCGTCAACCCCGTCCTGCGCAAGCAAGGTGAGAAACCCCGAATCCACATGCGGTGCGCCGGTTACGTAATATCGGCGCCCGTGGTGCGTAACCCATACGCTTGGATCGATGACCGCCGCGTCGTCCGTATCGGTGCGCAACGGGTATCGAAGCAGCCGCAACGTCGACAGGCCGCGCTCGAAGGCAGCGTCGAAGAAGCGCTCCTGCAAGGCGAGGCTGCGCGCGATCGAACGCATGAGAGCCCGACTGATTCGAAGCATGCCGAGATAGTAATGTGCCGCCGCCGCTCGCCAGCCCGGCAATGCCGCCTCCGAAGGCAGCGGTGTGGCTTCGCGCAAAGGATCAGCGTCGCAAATCACCGCGGGGCCGTACGCCACGTCGGGACCGAGGTCGATGCCCTCCTTGCTGGTGAGCAAGCCGCGTTGCCGGGGGAACCAACCGCGGTACACATTATGGTGCGAGGGGTCGAATTTCTGACGCCAGAGCCGACGGATCTCGTCCTCTTGCAGGTCGAACAAGCGAAGCAGTTCCGAGCGCGCGATGCGATCCACGGGAAGGCCTGCCGGAAAGCGGCTCGCCACGAAGAATCCGACGCCAGCGGCAGCCTCCACGATGGCGCGGTCGGCGAGGTCGCGCGCCCGCGATGCCCCGCAAAATAAGGGCGCGATATCGATCGAGGGGATCGAGGCCGGCCGGTGGGCGGTCGATGAGTGGGTCACGTGCATACAGGTTGCCTCCGCGGCGCGCATCATTCGGTCCCATTGGCCGTATAATCGCACATTTTGCAACCGGCGATGCCATGGGCCCCTACGTAGACTCCATAACTCCCGATGAGGCGATGCCTGCCTCGACCGGTGTCGTGGTCGTCGGCGGCGGGATCATCGGCACTTCCGCGACGCTTGCGCTCGCGGCCCGCGGTATTCCGGTGGTGCTTTGCGAGAAGGCGCACATCGCGTGCGAACAGTCGAGCCGCAACTGGGGCTGGTGTCGCCAGACCGGCCGCGACGAGCGTGAAATGCCCTTGATCGTCGAAAGTCTCAAATTGTGGCGCGACATGGACCGGTTGACGGACAGCGCGACTGGCTTTCGCGAATGCGGCGTCGTGTACGTCGGCGAATCGCAGGACGACGAGCGTTCATTTGCCGCGTGGCTGGACATGGCGCGCCCTTACGCCACCGGCGGCCGGATCATCCGCGGACAGGATCTCGGCGCGCTGATGCCGGGGGCGACAAGCACCTTTCGCTGCGGGCTGCACGTGCCCTCCGATGGTTGCGCGGAGCCTCAAAAGGCTGCGCCCGCGATCGCGCGGGCTGCGCAGCGCATGGGGGCGGTCATCCTCACACACTGTGCGGTGCGGGGGTTCGAACGGGCCACGGGCAGAATCAGCGCGGTCGTCACCGAACGGGGCGCCATCGCCTGCGATACCGTCATCCTCGCGGCGGGCGCGTGGACGAGTTTGTTTTGCGCGAGCCTCGGCGTGCGGCTCCCGCAGCTGAAGGTGCTGTCTTCGGTGTTGCGCACGGGGCCGATGGCCGGTGGCCCGGATACCTGCACTTACTTGAACGATGTCGGCTACCGCAGGCGTCTGGACGGCGGCTACACCATTGCACGGGGCTCCGGGCTGGTGATCCCCTTGGTGCCGGATTCGTTGCGATATTTGGGCGAATTCTGGGCTTCGGTGCGCAAGGAGGGCTCTGCAATCAAGCCTCGGCTGAATGCGCAGAGCTGGCGCGAATTGCGCGCGCCGCGGCGCTGGGCGCTCGACCGGCCGAGCCCGTTCGAGACGACGCGCGTGCTCGACCCGGCGCCGAGCAAGGCCATGAATCGCGAGGCGTGGGCAGCCATGGTGCGCCTCTACCCGCAGTTTCGCGACGTGCCCGTGGTTCAGGAATGGGCCGGATACATCGACGCGACGCCCGACGTGATTCCCTACATCAGCCCAGCCGGCACGGTTCCCGGGCTCACCGTCGCCGCCGGCTTCTCCGGGCATGGCTTCGGCATCGGACCGGGGGCGGGGCGCCTCGCCGCGGATCTCGCCACCGGGCAGACTCCATCGGTCGACCCATCGCCGTTTCGACTGTCACGATTCAGTGACGGATCACCCATTGTGCTCGGGCCGGAGATCTAGCCGATTTTCCGCTGCTCGCAGCCCTGCGGAATTTAGGGCTTGCGGAATTTCAGCACGAAGTTGTCCGCTTCGCCGATGGCCACGTACTTGGCACGGTCCTTGTCGCCCTGCGACAGCGTGGGCGGCAAGGTCCAAACGCCGTCGGGCCAGTCTTTCGTGTCCTTGGGATTCGCGTTGATCTCCGATTTGGCGACCAGCACGAATCCTGCCTTCTTGGCGAGCGCAATGGTGTAATCCTCGCGCACGTAGCCGTCGGCGGCCTTCGGATCTTGCGGCTTGTCGGTTCGGCCGCGGTGCTCCTCGATTCCGAGAATTCCACCCGACTTGAGCGCCGTGAAGCACGCGGCCAAGGCTTGTTCGGCGTAGCCGCCATCCATCCAATTGTGCAGATTACGGAAGGTCAGCACGAGATCGGCCGAGCCGGGAGGGGCGATGTCGTAGTGTCCGGCGTCGAGCGTGGTCTCGTGAATCGTGCCGAGCCGATCCTTCTCGGCGGCCATGCGTGATCGCCAGTGGCTGACCGATTTGTTGCCCTCTTCGGTGGCCGTGGACTCGAGCGCGACGTAGTAGGTGCCGCTCTTGGCGAGATAGGGACCCAGGATTTCGGTCCAGTATCCTCCGCCGGGCCAGAGTTCCACCACGGTCATGCCGGGCTTGATGCCGAAGAAGCCGAGCTCCTCCGCCGGGTGCCGTATCGGGTCGCGTGCGACGAAATTGGCGGAACGTGCCGGATCGGCGACAACCGCCTGCAATGCGGAGTCCGGCGCCGCAGCGGCGCAGACGCAAGCACCCAGCGCCAGGATGACGGCCGAAAATCGAATCGATCGGAGCTTGGAGTCATGCATGAAACGATATCCTTTTGGTGTTGCTCATCCGGTTGGGAATCGCCGCGCTACTCTACCAGTGTTCCAGAGGAGCTCAACCGCAAGGTACATCCATGCCGAAGGCGTGCAGAATGAAGGCGTAGATGTCGACCACCTGCTCGATGAGCTTCGTCGTGGGGATCCCCTGGCCGTGCCCGGCCCGCGCTTCCACGCGCAGCAGTATGGGATTCCCTTGGGGATCCGCGTGCTGCATGGCAGCGGCAAACTTGAAGCTGTGCGCCGGAAACACACGATCGTCGTGGTCGCTCGTCATGATGAGCGTCGGAGGGTAGTTCACGCCGCTCTTGACGTTGTGATAGGGAGAGTAGGCGTACAACGCATCGAATTCCGCGGGATTGTCGACCGAGCCGTATTCGGATTCCCAGGCCTTGCCGACGGTGAACTCGCGAAAGCGCAGCATGTCCATGACGCCGACCTGCGGGACGGCGGCGGCCGCGATGTCGGGACGCTGCTCTTCGACCGCGCCGACCAGCAGACCGCCGTTCGATCTGCCCGAGAGCGCGAGCCGCGCTGGATTGGTCCAGTGGGATTTGCTCAAGTACTCCGCTGCGCCGATGAAGTCGTCGAACACATGCTGCTTGCCAGTCTTCATGCCGGCTTCGTGCCAGGTCCGTCCATATTCGCCGCCGCCGCGCAGGTTGGCCACGGCGTAGACTCCGCCGAGCTGCAGCCACGCGGCGATCATCGGCGAGAATCCGGGCGTCACCGGCATGTTGAATCCGCCATAGCCATACAAGATCGTGGGGTTGTTTCCCGAAAGCGGCGTTCCATGGCGCGCCGTGATGAACATGGGAACCCGCGTTCCGTCCTTGCTCGAAAAGAACACCTGATGCGTCTCGAACTCGGAAGGCACGAAATCTTCCAGGTGCGGCGAATGCCAGAGCGCGGCTTTGCCGGTCTTGAGATCCAGCGAGAAAACCGACGGAGGCGTACCGAAGCTCGAGTAGGTAAAGTAAACACGGCTGTCGTCCAGATGGCCGGCGAACCCGGCCGCAGTACCGAGTCCGGGCAGCTCGACCGTGCCCAGCAGCCGGCCTTGCGGCGTATAGCGATCCACGGCGCTGTGGGCATCCCTCAATCGGTGCACGATGAGCTCGCCGCCCACGAGGTTCGCGGCATCGAGCGTGTCATCGCCTTCGGCGACGATTTGGCGCCAGTGGGAAGGATCGGGATGCTTAAGATCCACGCTCACGATTCGATAGCGCGCGGCGGAGTCATCGGTACGGATCAGAAGGCGGCTTCCCACATTGCCGATCACATCGTAGGTTGCGGTCGGATTTGCAATGATCGGAACAATGGGTGCGTTCGGCCTGGTCAAGTCCTGAAGCGCGACCGTATTGCTCTCGTCCGTTCCCAGGGCCGATTGAATCACCAGATAGCGGCCATCGTCGGAGACCGCCGCCCCGATGAACCAGTCCGGATTGTCGTTGCGCGCATAGACGAGCGTGTCGTCCGATTGCGCGGTGCCCAGTCGATGGAAAAAAAGCTTCTGATATTCGTTGGCCGATTTGAGCCGCGCGCTGGGCTGCGGCGCATCGTAGGCCGTGTAATAGAAGCCTGAGCCGTCCTTGCGCCAGCTCGCGCCGCCGAACTTCGACCACTGCAGGGTGTCGGCAAGGTCCTTCCCCGTGCCCACGTCGCGCACGTGCCAGGTCTGCCAGTCGGATCCCGCATCCGATAGTGAGTATGCGAACAGCCGTCCGTCCGCGCTCATCGCCCTTTCGCGCAGCGCCACGGTCCCGTCCGGCGACAGTGCGTTGGGATCGATCAGAACGCGCGCCGCGGCGCCGGGGTCCCGCGTAACGAAGACCACCGATTGATTCTGCAGTCCATCGTTGTGCGTATACAACCAAGCACGGCCATAGTGCTCGGGCGCCGACCAACGCTCGAAATTCCACATGCGCCGGAGCCGCTCGGCGAGCTTGGCGCGACCCGCAATGGAGTCGAGATATTCGCGGCTCAGCCGGTCCTCGGCTGAGACCCACGCGCGTGTGCCGCTGGAATCGATATCCTCGAGCCAGCGATAGGGATCGGCGACTTCTCTCCCCTGATAGACGTCGACGCGCGCGTCGCGGGGCGCCGGCGGGTAGCTGAGCGGCGGCGACGCGCTCACCGATCCTGCGTGCACGCCCAGCAGCAAAAGCGCGCCGATCGATACGACGAGCCCCAAAGCGACGGGAAGGTTTTGTGTTGACTGGCCTCGTGCCGGCATATGCGTAATGCAGTGTCGATTTATTCGGGGGACCTAATCGTCGAACCATGCCAGAACGCGGCCCGCGCCTCAAGCGCCGCCGCCGCATTCGGCCTCGTGCGCGCAGGTGTCATCGTCGCGATGCGGTGCTAGTCATCCCGTGTTTCGCGCGGGTCGGTGGACACGGTGCGGCTGGGATCATCGCGCCGAGTGGCATCGAAATATGCGCGGATCTGCTGCATCTCGATGTAGGCCGCCGTCCACGTCTTGTCGCAACAGGGCGCGTACAGCCGTATGGGGCGGTCATTGAGCAGGGCTCCGACGACATCCGGCCGCCGATATTCCGTAATGACCTCCTTGCGGCAGATCGGGCAGCTGACGGGGAAGCGGATGACGTCGTCGTGGGTCACGCGTCAGTATTGCATCGGTGTAGATCGCGATCGGGATGCCGCCGATCGAGAATTGAGCCGGAAGCAAAGTGCTCCGGCGCCGAGGACGATGCCGCAAAACCCGAAAAGTTTGAGCTCGAACAGCCCGAGGTGCTCGACCTGGCGCGTCGGCACGAATGCGGTCGCGGTGGCGAGCAGCGTCACGCACATTCCGGCGACGCCTGATACCGCGAGCGTCGTGCGGCTGAAAAACAGATCGACATCGCGGCGGCGAAAAACGAGCGCGAGAAGCGAGGCGTACATGTACAGATACTGAAGCAGGCTCAGGATCACCGAAAGGTCGAGAATGGTCATGAACGCCTCGTTGAGGCCGGCACCAGCGAAGCTCACCGAAAGGGCGAACGCGCACAGTCCGCCACAGAGCAGCAGAGCGATGTGCGGAGAGGCATGGCGCGGGTGGAGGCGGGCGAACATGCGGGGAAGATGACCTTCGAGAGCCGCGACGTACGGTATACGTGCCGGTGCGGCAAGCCAGGCAGCCGCCGCGCCTGCGACCGACAGGGCAAGCAGCCCCGCTATTGCGGGAGTGAGGGAGCTCGCGCCGATGCGCCGCGCCAATCCGTCCACCGCTTCCAGCACCCCCTGCACCGGATTCATGCCTTCGGGAGGAACCGCGAGCAGCATGGAGATTGTCAGCATGACGTCGAGGCTGCCGACCAGGCAGGCACCCATCAGCAGGGCTCGAGGGAGCGTTCGGCGCGGATCGTGAATCTCGTCGCCGACGTTCGAGGCAATCTCCAGACCAAGAAGCGAGAAGCAGACGAGGCTGAAGATCGAGATCAGATGCCAGTCGAATCCGGAGGGGTGCCAGACGAGCCTCGAGACAGATACGCCCTGGCGCATGGCCAGCCACGACGCGAGTCCGATGAGGATGATGCCGACCGACAGCGTGCCGAGGGCGGCTGCGTTCACGAACAGCTTTTCGGCCGCGAGTCCCCTGATGTTGAGCCAGATGAGCAGCGCCAAGAGGCCGAAGGAGCCGATCTCGATGGCCGCGCCGTGACTGGCGAGAGTGCTGCCCGAAGCGCCGAACATGAAGGCGGCGAGTCCCGCCGAGGAGACGACCAGGGTCGGAACGTAGACGATGTTCGCCATCCAGTAGCACCAGCCCGACAGGAAACCGTGCATCTCGCCCAATAGCCTGCTCGGCCACACATAGACGGCACCTTCCCCCGGGTAATGGTGGGACAGCTCGATGACCGTGATGGCTTCGGGGATGAAAAAAAAGGCGATCGCGAGCGGCCAGAGCCAGAGCACCATCGGCCCGTTCTGCACCAGAGGCGCCATGGTATTCAAGCTGACCAGACCCGCGACAATCATCAGTACGACGTCGAGGCGTCCGAGCGTTCGCCGCAGATGAGGGAGCTGACCTCCGGTACGGCTCAAACCGGTGTGCTCGGTTGTTCGCGAACCGCCCCGACCAACCCAGCCGTAAGTCGCAGCCTATTCGAGTAACGCTTCGGCTTATAGCAGCGCAAATGAATCCCCGGATGAGTCGCCCGCGCAAGATCGTGCGATTGAACGCGTGCGTCTAGGTTAGCCGATCTATTTGCGGCACGGCCAAATGGTTCGCAATGCATGGAATTTTCGCCGCCGGTCAATGTCATGAATGAACATATTTTCATTAATTCCATCGGCTGGGGCGTGCGACGAGCGCCCTGCCGCACATTCCGAGGCGTCCATTCGCAACCCAGCAACAGATTTCATGATGACGTGTGGGTCGCGCGGGTGCGACCTCGCGCGCGGTGCGAAGCGGCTGAGCTAGAATCGACCGCCCGACGACCCAACGACAGGAATGACGGCATGAAGCCCAGCTTGCGGGTGTTTCTTGTTTTTGTTGCGCTATTTCTAGTGGGCGAACTCGCGCTGAGAGCGAGTGGTGTGCTGAGCTTTCCCCTCTACCACGCGGATGACGGGATCGGGTACATCCCGCTACCCAATCAATCCGGGAGCTTTCTGCGAGCCCACGCCTGGGTCTTCAACGATCGCAGCATGGGGACGCCATTGAAGTGGCACGCGGACGGGCACCCCAACATCCTGCTGATCGGCAACAGCGTCGTCATGGGCGGAAACCCCATCGACCAGAAGGACAAGCTTGGTACGTGGCTTCAGCAGGACATTGGCCCCGCGTACACGGTGTGGCCGATCTCCGCCGGCGGGTGGACCAATGTCAACGAGATGGTGTACCTGAAGCGCAATCCGGATGTGGCCACGAGGCCTCGAGCGTTCATTTGGGAGTATATGACCGGTGGCTTGAGTTCGCTCCATACGTGGGCTGGTGATTACGTATTTCCCACTGCCTATCCTTTCTGCGCTACGTGTTATGTTTTCCGCCGGTACATCTGGAAGCTGATTTTCCCGACAAGCGAAAGTGAACTGCCGCCGATCGGACCGATTCAGCCGGCCTATCGTGCCGAGTTCGAATCCATGGTCTTTTCGTTGACAAAGGCAACCGCTTTGCCGCGCGCTAACGTCATCTTTCTTTACCCTAAAAAATCCGAATATGTTGAGGCCAAGAAAGGCAAGCAGTGGCTGCCCGATCGGACCGAGATCGAGAGAATTGCCGGGGCCGCCGGGGTGACGGTAGTGGATATTGCCGAGCAGCCCGAATGGAATGAAACCCTGTACCGCGCCGACGCGGTGCATCCCACGGCCGAGGGCAATGCGGTAATCGCAAAAATATTGGCGGATACCGTGCGACGATTGTTGCGACGGCCATTGCAGCCGGTTGTCGCTGCAGGCACCTGACGATTGTCAGGTCCCTTTGGGCGTCCCATGGCCCTTGTCGGGATTTGCCGGCGGGCGGATTCGAATCCGCGCTGGGCGGCAGCGGTTTAATCTCTCGCTATTTATGGCCCAACCTTTATCTCGACACGCACCAAGGGTAGATCATTGGGCGAGGAGAAGTTTTCCACCGTCTCGATTGCATGCATTGGTTCAGGCTTCATCCAATGTACCGACCAGTGCCCAGGGTGAGCCGGGGTGTCCGCGCTCGGGACGTCTCTGACAATATCCCCTGGTTGATGGTAGCGGATATGTGGCGACTTCCCACCTGTATCCCAGTCCAGAAAGAAGCCAGGCCAATGATGATGATGCATGGGCTCCGTTTTGCCGGGGGGCGGCATAGTGACCTCTAGAACGCGGACAAGCGCGTTCTCGAATATGACTCGGTGACTGCCAGGTGCCGCCGTCACGGCGTCATACCCTTGCGGGAAATCCGTCTCATTTTGCGAAAGACCGAGGGCTTGCCGAGTGCATATGGCGATCAGGAAGGCAGCAACCACGGCAATTCCCATTTTTGTGGCGGGCCCATACTGATTCCCAGTGGTGCTCATGGCACCAAAAGTACAGTTAAATCGAGCTAGTTTCTACCTGCGTTTCGGGTGCCGTTTGTTTTTTAGGCCTGCCGGCTGAGGGATTATTCGGCTCGCTGCGCGAGCCTCACCCCTGCGGGGTCGCCGGTCCCAAACTGCCGGCGATCAGCGCCGCTGTGCGGCGCTGTCGAACCCGGCTTGTCTATCTGTCGGGGGTTCGAATTTTTTGCCGATGGGTGCGCCGAACCGTCGGGCGTCACCTGTAATTTCCAATTTGGATTTGCCGGCTGAGGGATTCGAACCCCCGACCTACGGTTTACAAAACCGTTGCACTACCACTGTGCTAAGCCGGCATCGGCACTCAGGCCTGACGGCTCATTGTAACGTGGAGTTCAGGGTTCAGTGTGCCAGTTGCCGACGGCATTTCGGGCAGCCTGATTGAGGGGGCGGGCCAGCAGACCGCTTGGCGATGCATGGATGTCGTACAGCGCGCCATCCGCCATCGGCAGGTAAGTAGCGCTTCCGTAGAGCGCGTCGAACCAGGGCAGCCATCGATGATAGTCGTGTACCAGCGCCCACAGGTCGATCCGGTTCGGAGGATGCAGCTCGTACACCGTGCGCGGTAGAGAGCGCTCATCGTCGATGTTGGAGTAACGTCCGCTGACTCGTTCCAGCCTGAATGCCGTGTCGAACCCGACCAGGTTGGCGGCCGCCGTCCATTTGAGGATGCGTGCATCGATCTGCCATTCGTCTCCGCTCAACGGGAAGTAGGCCACCTCGCCATTCGGGTAAGTCAGCACGCCGTTGTACTGATGCGGGCCGATCTTGGCGAATTGAATCTCGCCGGCCGGAGCCTCTTCCGTCAAGCGCTGGTAAGTGTGCAGATTGACGCCGATCAGAAGCAGAATTGCGGCGACCAGGAACAGCACCAACGCGGAAGTGCCGTGCAACAAGCCTCCGGACATGTGGCGCAGTTGGAATCGGCGAATTGCCGTGATCAGAAAAAGTAAGCCGGCAAGCGCGCAGGCCGCGATCAGTGCATTGAGTGTCATGGGTGGCAGTCTAACGGGAACCGGAACCGAACCTCATGGGACTAACAAAACACTTAGCTCGGTCCCGGTGTCTCGTTGCAGACCCCGGTAGTTTGCTTTGTTTCCGATGTTTTGCAAGTGCCTGCATCACGATGTGCGACACCGATGCCGCAATGCGTGGGCTGCATCACTCATTAACCGGCGTTAATGATCGGTGGCCTGGCGCCGCACTATGCGCGCGCTTTCGACAGAGTTTCGATCGCGGCGGGCGGCGACATGGCATGCGACTGCACGAAGTCCACCCCAAGCGCGGTCAGCCATTCCTGTTCCGCGGGGGTTTCGGTGCGCTTCGCCACCGTGTGCATACCGAGCACTCGCGCCATCTGGACGACTGCGGTGATCGAGGCCTGTGAAATCTTGTCGGTGCGCATCTTGGCCGTGATCTCCGGCGCCAGCTTGACGTAACGGATGCCCGGCAGTCGCAACAGGTTGAAGCATTCGGTCCTCAGCGCGAAGTCATCGAGCACCAAGGGACAACCAAGTCGGTGCAGCGCGGCGGCGACCTCTGCCACCCGGGACGGCAGCTTTACCGCCGTCGCCACGTCGACCTCGAACGCGATCATGGCCTTGGGCAGAGAGGATTTCGCGAGGCACAGCCCAACGAATTTGATGAAGTGCTCGTCGTGCAGCGCGGTCGCGGTCAGGTTCACCGAAAACATGACGGCATTCGATTGCCACACGTCCGGGTGGTGAACGAGCCAGCCCACGAGCTCCGTGATGACGCGCCGGTCGATCATTGAGCCGAGACCGTTGTCGACCGCTGCCTTGAGCATCGCATGGGGGGCCGCATTGGGCGCATCGTCACCCTTGGACCGCAGCAGCACCTCGTACCGCTTGAGCTGGCTGCCTTTGGTCAATGGCACCAGCCGCTGAACGTGAAGCGCGATCGGGCTGCGACGCAAGGCGGCGTGCAGCCGATCGATCTCCGGGGAGATTTCGGGAGCCCGCCTGTCTGCCGACGCCGGCGCAGCCGGGCTCTCGGGTGTCTGCGGCGGCGCGTTGGCCGGCCGTGGCGATGAGGCGCGAGCGACGGGCACGCGTGCGGAGTCGGCGAGCGAAAGCTCCTGTGGGGCGGAGCTCGCGCGCGGCCCGGCATTCTCAGACGATGGATAGGCCCGGGGTGCGTCACGCTCGCGGCTTGCAGGAGCTGCGTGCGCGGCGGTCCTGGGTCCGCCCGCAGACTGCGGCGGCGGCTTCACCGCGGAAGGGGCCGCAGCGGCCGATGGTTTTGCGCCATGCGGGGCCGCCGCGGTCGACTTGTTGCCGGCAGGGGCGGCGGATACCCTGACGCTGGCCGGCGCCGCGGCGGCCAGCGCCCGGACTTTGGCCGTCTGCGACGTGGCGGATGGTTTGGGGCCGGCGGATGGCTTGGCGCTGACAGGCGCTGCAGCAGGACCCTTGGCGGGCGCTGGGTTCGCGCTCGGCGCTATGTCCGGCCGCATGCCGGCGAAGTCCGCCAGCGCGCGTTGCAACTTTGGCGTCAGCAGCTTGATCAGACCGCCGGCGTCCGCCTTGATGGCCCGCGTGTCCATGATCACCATGACCGCGCCCACCAGCGCTCGACGTCCGTTGACGGCGCGAAGCAGCACGGCGGAGCGGGCGTCGCCCAGATCGTAGGCCAGCACCGGCGGCGTATCGTTCCGGGCGAAGGAGTCGAGCGCCTCGCGGACCGCATTGTGCTCGTCCGGCCCCATGGAGCTCTCGCTCAGCCAGAGCAGATCCCCGTTCTCATCGTGCAAAGAAATGGCATGCGCGCGCGCCGGTTCGAACGCCGCACGCACTTTCTGACAGACGGCATCGAAATCGACGAGCGGACTTTCCGTTGCGCTGAAGGGTTTGCCCTGCTCCATGGTTCCGATAGCCTTGAAATTGAGCTACATATCTACAGCAGGGCCCGTTTGGGTGATGTGATGGTTTTCGCCAAACCGTCGCGCAGCGTCTCGAGTGTGCGACGGTTCGAAAATCAGCGAGCGCGCGTCCGGTATGACATATCATCCGGTCAATGCTCGTTGTTTCAGAGTCTGGACGCCAACCTTGAGAACCATGTCTCCGATCCGTGAGAACCGTCAATACCGGTATTACGATTTTGTGATGGCCGCCTATGTGTGCGTGCTGTTGTGCTCGAACCTGATCGGCCCCGCGAAGGAGACCTCCTTCCATCTGCCGGTGATCGGCACGGTGACCTTCCTGGCCGGCGTCCTGTTCTTCCCGATTTCCTATATTTTCGGCGACATCCTCACGGAAGTTTACGGTTATGCCCGCGACAGACGCGTGGTGTGGGCCGGGTTCGGGGCGCTGGCATTCGCCTCCGTCATGGCGGCTGTGATCGTGCATCTCCCACCATCGGAGAGTTCGCGCGCAACTCAGCCTGCGGTGGAGGCGATCTTCGGCAACACGCCGCGTATCGTGGTGGCCTCCACGCTCGCCTTTCTGTGTGGAACGTTCGTCAACAGCTACGTCCTCGCCAAGATGAAGATCTGGACCCGGGGGCGGTGGCTGTGGACCAGGATCGTGGGTTCGACGCTTTGCGGCGAGTTCGTCGACTCGCTGATCTTCTACTTCGTCGCGTTTTACGGCCGGATGCCCGGGGGCCATCTGGTCGCGATCATGTTCACGCAATATGTCTTGAAAAGCGGCTGGGAGATCGTCGCCGCGCCGCTCACCTACCGGGTCGTCGCGTTCCTGAAAAGGGTTGAGCAGGAGGATTACTACGATATCGGGACCGATTTCACACCCTTCTCGCTGAGGACCTGAAGCTCTCAATTGGCCGGAAGTTCGCCACGATTTGCCACCGCGACTCGAGGGCTCTGCCCGAATCTCCAGGCGAAATGACTCCAACGGGCGGCGGTCGCCGCCCGACTTGGCGAAGCCTGGCAATCGAGGAGCGGTGTATGAAGACTCAATATTCGAAGGTGATCTGGACTGTGGGCTTGATCGGAGTGAGCGCGGCGGCATGGGCAGATGCGCCGGCGTCGAAGCCACCCCCGCAAGAGCCTGCCGGTTTCATCACCGGTGCGGTCATCGGGGGATTTGCGGCCGGGCCGGTCGGGGCGGTCGTGGGGGCGGGCCTCGGCACCTGGCTCGGCAACCGGGTGCACCGTGCCGGGGAGGCCCGCAAAGCGGAAGCTCAGGTAGCTCTCCTCAAGAGCGACAAGTTGCAGCTCGAGGCGATGACGACGCAGCTCGAGGCGAAGACCGCGCAGCTTGAAACAGCGCGTGGTGAACTGGAGGAGACCAATCGTGCCTTGACGGCGCGGCTCGATCAGCTGGCCCACAGCGTCGAGGCAGCGCAGGAGGCCAAGGATGCCGGCGCACGCGAGGAGGCAGCGAAAGTGCTCGACGGGTTGCAGGGGGACATCCTATTTCGAACCGGCAGCGCGGATATACCGGAGGACTCCTCTCGCCAAATCGAGACCCTGGCCGGCATGCTCGCCAAGTCCCCGTCATTGATCGTGCGGCTGGACGGATATGCGGACCCCCGGGGAACGGCAGACGGCAACATGAAGCTGTCCGAGGCGCGTGCCGATGCGGTACGGGACCTGTTTCTGGCGGCTGGCGTGCGCGAGGAGGCGCTCGAGGTGAACGCCTACGGCGGGAGCCGGAGCACGGCAGAGGACAGCGACGGCTACGCGCTCGAACGGCGCGTGCGGTTGACGCTCAAGGCGGCTCCGGAAACGGTGGCCCAGAGCATCAGCCCGGCAAAGGTCGGGGAGCCGTCGGCCGCGACGCCGCCGCCGACCGCCGCCGCGCAGCCAGGCGGTGACAAGTGAGCAGGGGCGGCTCGGCGCGAGGGCGCCGAGCCGCCCTTGTTTCCGGCGGCATCCCGCGCCTACGATAGCGGATGGCCGACCATCCCAAGATCGTGATGCTGGACCGCTATCAAACCGGCGAATCGGCGAACCCCTCGCCCGAGAAGATCTTGGCCGGCATACCTCGGACGCGAGTCTCCAATCAGTTCACCGACGGCACGCAGCAATTCTTCTGCGGCCTGTGGACCAGCACCGCGGGCAAGTGGCGGGTGCGGTATACCGAGCACGAGTTCTGCGTGCTGATCGAGGGACGCTTGCGTTTGGAGTCGGTCAGCGGCGAGAAGCACGAGATGCGGGCAGGCGATGCCTTTGTCGTGCCGGCCGGCTACGAAGGCATCTGGGAAGTCGCCGAGCCTTGCAAGAAGTGGTACGCGATCTTCGAGGCGAAGTAACTCCGGCCTGCCGGAACGAGCGCGCAATCGAGCGGCCGGTCAGGCTGTCTCTCGAATCGCCTCCGCCAACGTCTCGACGATCCGCGAGATCTGCTGGGACTCGATGATCAGCGGCGGCGACAGCGCCACGATATCCCCGGTGACCCGAATCAAGACGCCCTTCTCGAAGCACTTCAGGAACACCTCGAACGCGCGAGCGCCCGGCTTGCCGGCACGCGGCTCCAATTCCACCGCGCCGATCAGCCCGTAGTTGCGGATGTCGACCACGTGGGGGGCGTTGCGGATCGAGTGCAGCGCTTCCTGCCATTCGTGGCTGAGCGTCGCGGCACGGGACAGCAGCCCCTCGCGCTCGTAGATATCGAGGGTCGCGAGCGCCGCGGCGCAGGCGACCGGATGTGCGGAATAGGTATAGCCGTGAAAGAACTCGATCGAGTTCTCGGGTCCCTGCATGAATGCATCGTAGATCTTGCGCTGTGCGAACACCGCGCCCATCGGTATCGCCCCGTTGGTCAGACCCTTGGCGGTCGTCATGATGTCGGGAGTCACCTCGAAAGCCTGCGAAGCGAAGGGTTTCCCGATGCGGCCGAAGCCCGTGATCACCTCGTCGAATATCAACAGGATGTCGTGCTTGTCGCAAATCTCGCGCAAGCGCTTCAGATAGCCGACGGGCGGCAGAATCACTCCGGCGGATCCGCCGATGGGCTCGACGATGACGGCCGCAATGGTGGAGGCGTCGTGCAGCGCGATCAGGCGCTCCAAGTCGTTGGCGAGATGCATACCCCAATGCGGCAGGCCGCGCGAGAAGGCGTTGTGTCCGAGGTCGAGCGTATGCTGAAGGTGATCCACGCTCGGCAGCATGGTGGATGCGAAAAACTTGCGGTTGTTGACCAGGCCGCCGACGGACATTCCGCCGAAGCCGACCCCGTGATAGCCCTTCTCCCGGCCGATGAGCCGGGTCCGATGACCCTGGCCGCGCGCCCGATGGTACGCGATGGCGATCTTGAGCGCCGTGTCGACGGACTCGGAGCCTGAGTTGGTGAAGAACACCCGGTCCAACCCGGGGGGTGAGATAGCCGCCAAGCGGTTCGCGAGCTCGAAGGCGATGGGATGGCCCATCTGAAAGGTGGGAGCGAACTCCATGGTGCCGAGCTGCTGGGTCACCGCCTCGGTAATTTCCCGGCGGCCATGACCCGCGTTGACACACCAGAGGCCCGCCACGCCGTCGAGCACTTCCCGGCCCTCGGGTGTCCAGTAATGCATGCCCTGCGCGCGAGCCAAAAGCCGCGGATGGCCCTTGAACTGGCGATTGGCGGTGAACGGCATCCAGAAAGCGTCGAGATCGGTCTTTGCGGGAGCGGGAGTGATTCGGGCGTTCATGCGGGTCCTCGTAAGGTCCAGGGGCGAGGCGGGTGATCGTTGATGGAGTGAATGATAAAGAAATTCAACACAATCATCAATTTTAGCCGCGCATTCACGGCAAGTGTTTAATATAATGCACAGCATGACCATGGACGTGGGTGCCCACCTCAAGGCTGTCCGGCAGATGTACGGGCTCTCGCAGCGCGAGCTCGCCAAGCGAGCCGGCGTGACCAACGGACTCATATCGCTGATCGAACAGAATCGGGTGAGCCCGTCCGTCTCCTCGCTGCGCAAGGTCTTGGACGGCATACCGATGGCGCTGGCGGAGTTCTTCACGCTCGACCTCGCCGGCAAGCCCGAGGTGTTCTTTCCGCGTTCCGAGCTCGCGGACATCGGCACGGGTGCCGTGGAGCTGCGGTTGGTAGGAGGACGCCTGGCCAATCGCAGCATGGCCATTCTTCACGAACGCTATCCCCCCAACGCCGATACCGGCGAAGAGATGCTGGCGCACGCGGGCGAAGAGGGCGGGGTGGTTGTCAAGGGCAATATCGAACTGTCGGTGGGCGGTGAATCGCGGATCCTGTCCGCGGGTGACGCCTATTACTTCAAGAGCTCGATTCCGCATCGCTTCCGCAATCCCGGGCGCGAGGACTGCGAGATCGTGAGCGCGAGCTCGCCGCCCACGTTCTAGCGCCGCGACTCGAGTGTCGGCGATTTCGCCGGCCGTTCAGGTAGCATAGCCGCCATGAACAAGATAACCGTCGCCGCCACGCAAATGGCGTGCAGTTGGGATCGCGACGCCAACATGGCGCGCGCCGAGAAATTGATCCGCGAGGCGGCCCGGCGCGGGGCGAACGTGGTGCTGATCCAGGAGCTTTTCGAGACTCCCTATTTCTGCAAGGACCACGACTCGAAATATTTCGAGCTCGCCAAGCCGCTGGAGGGTCATCCGGCAGTCGAGCATTTTCGCAGCCTGGCGCGCGAGCTCGACGTGGTGCTTCCCGTGAGCGTGTTCGAGCATGCCAACAACGCGTTCTACAACTCGCTGGTGATGGTGGATGCCGGCGGAGCCGTGCTCGGCAGCTACCGCAAATCGCACATTCCGGAGGGCACGGGTTACCACGAGAAGTTCTACTTCTCGCCGGGCGACTCAGGCTTCAAGGTTTTCGACACCCGCTTCGCGAAGCTAGGGGTCGCCATTTGCTGGGATCAATGGTTTCCGGAGGCGGCGCGGTCCATGGCGCTCATGGGCGCCGAGGTGTTGATGTATCCCACCGCGATCGGCTCCGAACCGCAGGATCCGACGCTCGACTCCAGCGCGCATTGGCAAAGGACCATGCAGGGCCACGCGGCGGCGAACGTCATGCCGCTTCTCGCATCGAACCGCATCGGCCTGGAAAAAGGCGAGAAATATTCCATGACTTTCTACGGCTCGTCCTTCATTGCCTCCCATACCGGAGAGAAAGTGGCGGAGGCGGATCGCACGAGCGAGAGCGTGCTCACCGCCAGCTTCGATCTCGACGAGATTCGCCGTTACCGCCAGGCATGGGGCATATTCCGCGACCGGCGTCCCGATCTGTACTATCCGCTCCTGTCGCTCGATGGACGCGCCTGAGGCCGACGCGGTTCCGCAAGACCTGGTTTTTGTCGATCTGGAGACGACAGGGGGAAATGCGGCCCATCACCGCATCACCGAGATCGGCATCGTCCGAGTGCACCGCGATGCGGTGATCGAGGAATGGAGCACGCTGGTCAATCCCGAATGCGTGATTCCCTCCTACATCCAGAGCTTCACCGGCATTTCCAACGAGATGGTGGAGGGCGCGCCGCGCTTCGCCGAAATCGCCAGGATCGTTCTCGAGAAACTTTGCGCTTCGGCCGATTTGCAGCAGCCGGTGTTCGCGGCCCACAACGCACGTTTCGACTATTCGTTCCTGCGGGCAGAATTCCGGCGCGCCGGCATGCTTTTTTCAGCCCCCGTGCTGTGCACGGTCAAGCTGTCGCGGCGTCTCTTTCCCGAGCACCCGAGGCACAGCCTCGACGCGGTGATGGAGCGCCACGCGCTCACCTGCAGCGCGCGCCACCGGGCGCTCGGCGATGCGCGGGTGCTCAGCGATTTCTGGTCGATCCTGCGCGCCTCGATTGCCGGGTCGGATCTCGCGGCGGCGGCCCGATCTGCGCAAAGCGCGGTGAAATTGCCGCCGCAGCTGCCGGAAGGACTGGTGGAGGAGCTGCCCGAGGGGTGCGGCGTCTACTGCTTCCGTGGGTCCGATCAGGCGCCCCTGTTCGTCGGCAGGGGCAGCTGTCTGCGCAGCGCGGTGCTCGCGCACTTCGCCGATGAGCGCCCGGCACGCCGCGAACACAAGCTCAAGGATGAGGTGCGGAGCATCGAGTGGGTCGAGACCGCCGGCGAACTGGGCGCCCTGCTTCGCGAGCTGCACGACATCAAGGCGCTCGAGCCGAAGTACAACCGCCGTCCGAATTCGCGTGCCGCCGGCTGCACGCTCCAGGTTTCCGCCGCCTCGGGCGCCGTGCAGATGCTCGCGATCGACGAGACGCAACCCGCCGAGCTCGAGAACTGCTTCGGCGTGTTTCACTCGCGCAAAGATGCCCGCAAGGCCCTGACCGACATCGCGAGGGCGAAGCGGCTATGCCTCAAGGTGCTCGGCCTGGAGCAAAGCGAGGGTTCCTGCCTCGCGCATCAGTTGGGCGATTGCAAGGGCGCATGCGCCGGCAAGGAGCCCTTGATCCTGCACGCGGTGCGGGTGCAGATGGCTCTCGCATCCTTGAAAATGAAGACCTGGCCGTTTCCGGGCCGCGTGGCGCTCATCGAGCGGGGCGCGATGGGCTCGGTCGATTCGCATGTTCTGAATCACTGGGCGTACCTCGGCACCGCGCGTTGCGAGGGGGAATTGGCCGCGCTCGCGCGCTGCGCCGCTCCCTGCGCCTTCGATCCGCAGGTTTACAGGATTCTGGTGCGCTACCTTGCGAATCATACGAAGCTCGAATGGCAGGATCTCGAAGTCGGCTCGCACCTCGGCAGCGCCGATGTGTATTGACGGCAGCGCGTGAACGATAGCGTGCGTTACTGGATCGCGACGGCGCCGGTGGGCGCCTCGTCGGTGCTCGCCGAGGAACTCGCCGCGTTCGGCGCCGCCGACATCCGCGAGCGCAGCCATGACGTCAAATTCCAAGGCACGCTCGAAGTCGGCTATCGCGCCTGTTTGTGGTCTCGCACAGCCACCCGGGTGCTGTTGAGCTTGGGCTCGGTCGAGGCCGGCACCACCGAGGCCTTGTTCGAGGGCCTCAAGCGCTTCGATTGGCGCGAGCACCTCGGCCCCGGGGCGACGCTGGCCTGCGGGTGCAGCGGCGGCAATGCCGCGATCCGTCACACGATTTACGGCTCGCAATTGCTGAAAGACGCGGTCTGCGACAGGCTGCGCGAGTCCACGGGCGAGCGGCCCGTCATACGGCCCGACCGGCCCGACGTGCTGTTGCATCTGCACGTCGAGGGTCCGACCGCCCTGGTGTCGGTCGATTTTTCCGGGGAGAGCCTGCATCGGCGCGGCTACCGAACCGAGGGCGGCCGCGCGCCGCTGAAGGAAAATGTGGCGGCTGCCGTGCTGCTTCGGGCGGGATGGGCGCAAATCGCGGCCGGGGGCGGCGCGCTGGTCGATCCGATGTGCGGTTCCGGAACTTTTCTTACCGAGGCCGCGCTCATCGCGGGCGACGTCGCTCCGGCATTGGACCGGGATTATTTCGGATTTCTCGGCTGGCGCGGGCATGATGCAGACCTGTGGCGGCGGCTGCTCGATGAAGCCTCGATGCGGCGCGCAGCGCAACCGCCGCGGCGGCGCATCGTCGGCTCCGACATCGATGCGGACGCCGTGCGGATGGCGATCGCCAACGTGGCACAGGCCGGGGTCGAGGAGTGGGTGCATGTCGAGAGGCGTCCGCTCGAGACGGTGTTGGCACCGCCCGGTCCCGTGGGCCTGGTCGTGGCGAATCCGCCGTACGGGGAGCGGATCGGCGCGGACTCGGAGCTGCCTCTGCTCTACGCAGAGCTTGGTCGCCTGCTGCGCGAGCGGTTCCAGGGATGGCAGGCGGCGATATTGACCGGTGATCCGCCGTTGGCACGCCATCTCGGCATCCACGCCAAGCGCACTCACCGGGTATACAACGGCGCGATCGAATGCCGGTTGTTGCGCTTCGATTTGACCGCGGACAGCGCCCGTCCGTCGCCAAGCGAAACTCGCGCAAAGTGGTCCGCTCGACCCGGCGCGCAGATGTTCGCCAACCGCCTGCGCAAGAACCTCGACCGTCTCGAGCCCTGGGCGGCGAAGGAGGGCATCGAATGCTTTCGACTCTACGACGCCGACATGCCCGAGTACGCGTTCGCCATCGATGTCTATGGCCGGCAACCCCGCCACGTGTACGTGCAGGAATACGCGCCGCCCAAAACCGTCGATCAGGAAAGCGCCCGCGAACGCCGCCGCGAGGTATTGACCGTCTTGCCCGAATCCCTCGACGTACCGCTCGAACGCGTGCACACCCGCGTGCGCAAATCGCAGAGCGGGACCGAGCAATACCAGCGACGCTCGGACCGGCGCCCGCGCTCGGACCGGCACCCGCGCTCGGACCGCCACCCGCGCTCGGACCGCCGCCCCAATTCCGCAACGCAAGCCGATCATTCGGGCGGGCCCGAGCGGGTGCGGGTGGCCGAGGGGGGGCTCGAGTTCTGGGTAAATTTTCGTGATTACCTCGACACGGGCCTGTTTCTCGATCACCGGATCACCCGTCAGATGCTGCGGCAATGGGCGCTAGGCGCGGACTTTCTCAATCTGTTCTGCTACACCGGTAGTGCGACGGTCTACGCGGCCGCGGGCGGCGCACGCTCGAGCGTGAGCGTCGATCTGTCGAACACCTATCTCGACTGGGCGCACGACAACCTGGTGCTGAACGGTTTCGGCGGCCCCGAGCACGCGTTGCAGCGCGACGACTGCCTGGAGTGGGTGGCGGGCCACGAAGCGCAGGGTGCGCGTTTCGATCTGATCTTCGTCGATCCGCCGACCTTCTCGAACTCCAAACGTACGGAGGGAGTGCTCGACGTGCAGCGCGATCACGTTGGGATGATCCGGCGCTCGCTGAATCTGTTGCGGCCGGCGGGCCGCCTGGTGTTCTCGACCAACTACACTCGGTTCAAGCTCGATGCGGCTGCGCTTGCGGACCTGGAGGTGCAGGACATCAGCGCCCGCACCATTCCCAGGGACTTCGAGCGCAATCCCCACATCCATCGCTGCTTCGTGATCCGCCCGCAGGGTGCCGGGTGATCGCGATATTCCTGGCGCGCCGCGCGCTCTTATCCCTCGTAACGCTCGCGATCCTGTCGGTGCTCGTATTTCTCGGCGGCCAACTCCTGCCGGGCGATGTGGGACGCGCGGTGCTCGGCCCATTGGCCGATGCCCGTGCGGTGGCCCTGTTCAACCATCAGGTGGGCGTCGATCGCCCGCTTGCCGTGCAGTACTTCGACTGGATCACGCACTTCGCCGTGGGCGACATGGGCCGATCGTTCACATTCCGCTCACCGGTCGCGCCATTCATCGCCCAGGCGCTGGTCAATTCCCTGAAGCTTGCGGCCTTGGCGTTCGCGCTGGTGGTGCCGCTCGGCATCGCGGGCGGAGTGTGGGCGGCGCTTCGAGCCGGTCGCTGGGGCGATCGCGCTCTGGTGCTTCTCGGCCAGTCCCTGGGTGTCGTTCCGGAATTCATTTCATCGATCGTGCTCATCCTGGTTTTCGGGGTTTGGCTGCATTGGCTGCCGATGTCCGCGGATTGGCCCGAGGGGGCTGGGCCGCTGACGCAGTTGAGATACCTGATCCTGCCCTCGCTCCCGCTCGTGCTGGTGTTTTTCGGCTACATTGCCCGCGTCGCGCGCGCCGGCACGGTCGAGGCCTTGGACGCCGACTACACGCGCACGGCGATCTTGAAGGGCTTGCCGATGTCGACAGTGATGCGCCGGCACGTGCTTCGCAATGCGCTGCTGCCGACCATCACGGTGGTGGCGAGTCTGCTCGGGTATCTGGCCGGCGGCCTCGTGGTGATCGAGACGCTGTTTCACTATCGCGGGATCGGCGCCCTGATCTATTCCGCCGCCCGCGCCAAGGACTTCCCCATGCTCGAGGCCGGAGTGCTCACCGTGGGCGCCGTCTATGCGATCGCATCGGTGCTCGCGGATATGTTGTCTGCCGCGCTCAATCCGCGGCTGCGGGCGGCCCGGGCATGAGTGCGGGTGCGGGTGCGGGCGCGAACGCGAACGCGAGCGGGGCCGCCGATGTCATCGGGCGTCCGGCGGAGCCTCCCCCGCCCTCGAGTCTTGCCCGCGAGCGCTGGCACGCGGCGTGCCGCTCACCCACCCTGATCGCGGGTCTGCTCATCCTGACCTTTTGGACCGTGTGCGCGCTGCTCGGCGCCGGGATCGCCCCTCGGGACCCTTACGCGGACGATCTGCTCGCGACGCTGGCGCCGCCATCGGCGGCTCACTGGTTCGGCACCGACCAGCTGGGAAGGGACATCTTCTCGCGAGTGATCGTGGGTGCACGGGATATCCTGATCGTGGCGCCGCTCGCAACGCTGCTCGGCACGGCGCTCGGGACCGCTCTTGGGCTTTGTATCGGATATTTCAGGGGCGCGCTCGATGACATCGTCAGCCGGATCATCGAGGCGCTGCAGGCGCTGCCGCTGGTCATCGTCGCGCTCATGGCGCTGGCGGCTGTCGGTACGTCGAACAGCACCGTGGTACTGGTGATCGGCTTCGTGTTCACGCCGCTGATTGCGCGCACCGTCCGCTCGGCGGTGCTCAACGAGACCGATCTGGACTACGTCGCGGCCGCACGTCTGCGCGGCGACGGCGCCCTCGCCATCATGTTCATCGAGATACTTCCCAACGTTTTGCCGATTGCGATCGTCGAAATGACCGTGCGCCTGGGGTACGCAATCTTTTTCGTGGCTTCCTTGAGCTTCATCGGCTTCGGCATTCAACCGCCGTCCGCGGACTGGGGCATCGCCATTGCTGAGAACTACAGTCTGATCGGCAGCTACTGGTGGACCGTGCTGTTCGACGCGGCGGCCACCGCGTCGCTGGTGATCGGCGTCAACCTGGTCACGGATGGGCTCGCCGGCGTGCTCGACACATGACTGACGGAGCGACCGCCGATGCGCTGCGCTTCGAGGAGGTCAGTGTGACCTTCCGCAGCGGCCGCCGCGAGCTTCGCGTGCTCAGCGGGGTGAGCCTCGCAATCCGTCGGGGCGAGTCGTACGGTCTGGTGGGGGAGTCGGGCTGCGGCAAATCGACGGCCGCCTTCGCCGCCATCCGTTACCTCGCGCGAAACGGCCGGGTGAGCGGCGGGCGCATCTGGGTCGACGGACGGGATCTCATGGCGCTGTCTCAAGCGGAACTTCGCCGCTTGCGCACGCAGAGCGTATCGATGGTCTATCAGGATCCGGGAAGGGCGCTCAATCCCTCGCTTCGGATCGAGCGTCAGATGATGGAGGTGTTCGAGGTTGCGGAAGGTGTTTCCGGCGATCAGGCGCGCTCGCGCTCGCGGGAAATGCTCGCGCGCGTACAGATTGCGAGTCCCGATCGCGTGCTTCGCAATTATCCGCACGAGCTGTCCGGAGGCATGCAGCAACGGGTGATCATCGCCATGGCATTGTCGACCAATCCGGCGCTGCTGATTCTCGATGAGCCCACGACGGGGCTCGATGCGACCGTGGAGGCCGAGGTGCTGGATCTCGTCGCCCGATTGCGCGCCGAGTTCAACAACTCCATTCTGTTCATCAGTCACAGTCTTCCCGTGATTGCGCGGATGTGCGACCGGGTGGGCGTGCTCTACGCGGGCGAGCTCATCGAGGAAGGGCCGGCGAGCCGCGTGTTCCGCGATCCCCGGCATCCCTACACGGTGGGACTGATGCGTTGCGTGCCGAAGTACGGCCTTCGCAAGAGTCAGTCCCGGCTCGAGACCATACCCGGCTTCCTACCCTCTCCGGGGTCGATCACCGACCGCTGCGTTTTCGTCACGCGCTGCGCCAATGCCACGGAGCGCTGCGCCCGCGAGGCCCCCCCGCCGATCGCGCTGGAAGGACATCTGGCGCGCTGTTTTTATCCGGACCGGGCCTCCGAATTGCCGCGCCAGTCTTCGTTGGCGCCGCCTTTGCCGACCGTCGGCAGGGCGGGCGCTGCGCTCCCGCTTCTGCGCGCGCAGCACCTGTCGAAGACCTATCAGATCTTCGGCAGGCCATTCCAGGCGGTGCACGACGTGACGATCGAGCTTTGGCCCGGCGAGACCCTGGGCCTGGTGGGCGAATCCGGCAGCGGCAAGAGCTCGCTGGCGAAATTACTGCTCGGCTTATCGGTGCCGGATGAGGGCAGCGCCATCGAGCTCTCCGGCGATGCCTTGCCGGCGCGGGCGCAGGACCGCACGCGCAGCCAGCTCAAGGCGCTGCAGATCATTTTTCAAAATCCCGGGGCAGCGCTGAATCGTTCGCAGACCGTGCGGGCGCTGATCGGCCGCTCGCTGCGGCTCGTCGGGCTCTCGGGCGCGGCGCGGGAAGTGAGGCTGCGCGAGATTGCGGCCGCGGTGAGGCTGACCCCCCGCCACCTCGACGAGAAGCCCCGGCAGCTGTCGGGGGGGCTCAAGCAGCGCGTGGCAATCGCGCGGGCTTTCGCCGGCGGCCCCTGGGTCGTGGTGTGCGACGAGCCCACCTCGGCCCTCGATGTGTCCGTGCAGTCCGCGATCCTCAATCTGTTGGTGGACCTGCAGGCTGAACGGCAGGTCAGCTATCTCTTCATATCGCACGACCTGAACGTGGTGCATTACCTGTCCGATCGGATTGCGGTGCTGTACCTCGGCCGCCTGATGGAGATCGGCCCCTCGCAGCGGGTATTCGCGGGCCCCCATCATCCGTATACCGAAGCGCTCCTTTCCGCGAATCCAAGCCGCGAGAAACAGGGGGCGGAGCGCATCCGCCTGGAGGGTGAGCTGCCGAGTGCGTCGAACCTGCCGGCGGGATGCGTCTTCCATACGCGCTGCCCGCGCAAGATCGGCGTCATTTGCGAGCGGGAGGAGCCGCCGCTCGCGCAGGCGGGCGGCGGTCACGCGATTCGATGCCATATACCCGCCGCGGAACTCGGCCGCGTGCGCGCGCCCGCTCGACCCGGCGAGCCCGCCTAAGCCGGCGAGCTGCCGAGCAACGCGATCAGCCGGCTCCAGGCTTTCTCCGCCTGATCGTGATCGTAGACTTGAGAGTCCGGCGGACACCAGCCGTGCTTCGTGCCGGCATACACCTCGATCTCCGCGGGCAGGTGGGCCGCGGCGAAGGATTTGCGCAGCACATCCTTCGCTTCCGGTTGTTTCTGATCGTCGTTTTCCGCGATCGCGATCAAGAAGCGCGCCTTCATTTGCGGGATCAACAGGTGCGGACTGTCGGGCGAATCGCTCACCAGACCGCCGCCGTGAAACGTGGCGCCGGCACCGACGCGATGGGGAAAGGCCGCCGCAGTACGGAATACGAAAGGACCTCCCATGCAGTAGCCGGTGGTGGCCATTTTTTGGGTCTTGTCGACGGCGGACTGGGCATCCAGGAAGCCGATGAATGCCGTGGCGTCGGTCACCGCGGTATGGGCGTTCAAACTGCCCGCGAGGGTCATGAGCGCCTGACGGGTGGGAGGGTCGTTGAAGTCGGGATGCTCGGGCGCCGTGGGAGCGCGCTGCGTGCGATAGAAGGGGTTGATGACGAGCACGGCATACCCAGCCCCGGCGAGGCGGGTCGCCATCTGCGTGAAGGCAGGCCGCAAGCCGAAAATGTCGGGCCAGATCAGCACGGCCGGGAACTTGCCTTTGACGGGGTGCACGAAATACGCATCGGCGACGCCATCCGGCGTCTTGATATCGACTGGCGCTCCCGTCGTTGCAGAGGCATCGCCGAGCGCGGGCAGGGCGGCCGCCAATCCGGCACCCAGCGCCATCGCGCCGAATTGCCGGCGCGTCAGGTCGCTCGAACGCCGTGCGAATTCATCCAGGTCGTCATGCTCGCACATATCCACTCCACCGAAGTTTTTGAAACAGCGGTGATCTTGCACTCACGGGTGCGGGGCGGGCAATAGCCGCCGCGCGTAGGGAAATTCCTACCCCGCGGCCGCAGTGCCATGCGCTCACGGTCAGCGGCGCGGCGCGCCCGACACACGGGTCGCCGCCAGGTTGAGCTGACCCATGGCGGTCGGCCGCACGCCGCTCACATCCTGGGCGGTCACCGACAGCCAGTCATAGAAATACGCGATGATCACCGGCGTCTCCTCGAGCAAAAGCCGCTGGATGCGTCCCGCGGCCGCCCGCTGGGAGGCGGGATCGACCGCGGCGATGTACTCTGCAGCGAGTCGGTCGTAGCCGGGATTCTTGAAATGCGCCGCATTGAAAGTGCCGCGGCTGCCGAGGCTCGCGGTCAGGAGGGTGTTCGGTACGCCGCGATGGGCATAATCCTCGATTCCCATCTCCGAATCCAGCCAATCGGAGGCGCCGAACACGGCGCGGCCGAAATACGCCGACTGATCCTCCACGTTGAGCGTCAAATCGACCCCGATTTTGCGGACCGCATTCTGGATGACCACGGCGTAATCGGGAATTTCCTGAAAGCGCTCCGTGGTGAGCCGGGCCTTGAAACCGTTGGCTACGCCCGTTTCCGCGAGCAGCCTCCTGGCAAGAACGAGGTCCTCGTCCCGCTGCGCCACCGTGGGATCGGTGGCCGGAAAGATGGGCGCAAACGGCGAGTCGTTGCCCAAGGCCGAGCGCCCGCGGAACATGCCGCGCACGAGATTTTCGCGGTTGAGGCAAAGCGCGATGGCGCGCCGCACGCGCTTGTCGGCGAACGGTCCGCGGTCGGTACGCAGATGTACTTGGCTATGCGCGCTCGATTTCAGGCTCACGATGTTCAGGCGCGGATCGGCCAGCAGGGCTTGACTTCCCTGGACGGGCACGTGCAGGAGCACGTCGAGCTGGCCGCCCTGCATCGCGAGCACCTGTGCCTGAATGCTGTCGTAGAACTCGAACAGCACGCGCTTGAGCGTCGCTTTGTCTCCCCAATAATCCTCGTTCCGCACAAACGAGGCATACGCCTTGGAAACGTACTTCTGCAGTCTGAACGGACCCGTCCCGTTGAAGCGGCGCTCGAAGTCTCCCGAATAATCGGCCGGCAGGATGATGGCGTTGTAGTTGTCCGAAGACACGAGGTAGGGGAAGCTGCCGTTCGGAGCGTCGAGCTCAAATGCGACGGTGTACTCGTCGAGCGCCCGGGCGCCGCCCTTGGAAAGCGTGCCGGCGAACGCCGAAAGCGCGATCGATCCGTTGGCGGGATCGGCGAGCCGGTCGATCGTGGCCACCACGTCCGCGGCCGTCAGCGCGCGGCCGTCATGAAAGCGGACCCGGCGGCGGATCTTGAAGGTCCAGACGCTTCCGTCCGCGTTGGGCTGCCAGCTTTCCGCGAGCGCCGGCCGCAGCGTCAAATCGGGATCCGAGTTCGCGAGGTACTCGCCGGTTTGACTCAACAGGCAACAGCCGCCGGTGTCGCCGACGGTCAAGGGATCGATCATTCCTGCCGGCACCGGCATGCCGACGGTGAGCGTGCGAGCACCCGGATCAGTCCCGGCCGCGCGGGACACACGCGATGCCATGGCACCGGCGAGCGGCGCGAACAGCCCGAGCAGCGCGGCATGCCGAAGAAAGCTGCGTCGGTCGATGTTGCCGGCGAGGTACTCTTCGATCGCCGCATTCTGGACGGGATTGCCGCGCCGGCGCAGCGCCTCGACGCGGTTCGAGCGGCGCTTCACGCGCTGGTCGAGTCGATGCGCGCATCGGGCGCGAAGATGTTCGCGGTGATGGCGTCGGCCAGTTGTCCGAGCTCGGGGCCGAGAATCCGGTCCTCGACCACCGGTGGTACGTAGGTGCGAATCAGCTCGACGAATTGACCGAGCGGGAGCGGCGGCGCGCGATCGGTGACGTAGAGCGCCTGCGAGGCCACGACGGCCAGCATGGCGAGGGTCGCGTCCAGACACGCTGCGGCGCGCGCCTGCTTGCTCCAGGCAATGAATCCGGGGGCCGCAACGTCGTCCTGACCGGATCCCAGGCTATCGCTGCCGGGGATGAAGGTGCGTTGTGCGGCCGCCCGGGCGAGCTCCACGTATCCGTTGGCTGCCATCGGGATGTAACCGATGTTGCCGCGTCCGTCGCTTTGACCCGGCTGGCGCCCGACCAGCAGTTGATCCGGGAGGTGGGAGACCTGGCCGTTGAGCAATTTACCGCAGTGACGATCCGCCAGCAGACAGACATCCGCCCAGATTGCCGCGAGATCATCCAGCGCGGGTGCGGCCATGGCATTGTGATAGCCGCCGGTGCTGAGGCAGCGTCCGTACGGATGCCGGTCATCGGGCGGCAGGTACACCGGATTGTCGGATACCGAGGAGAGCGAGATCCCGGCGGCGCGCTCGGCGGCGGTCACGGCCCGATGCGCGTGGCCGAGAATGCGCGGCACGATCCGATAGCTTACCGGCGCCTGGTAATTGCGCCGGCCGTGGAGCTCACCGAGGTAGTTGCGCAGGGATCGCAGCGCGGCCGCCTCGTCCGGGTCGCCCCACAGCACATCGAGCGCGGCGTCGTAGTGCTCGAGCGGCGCGCGGAAGGCCTCGATCGACAGCGCGAACGTTTCCAGCGCGATCTGCAACCGGCGCCGGCCGGCGATCGCCGCATCGGCCAGCAACGCAGCCGCGCACGGCGAGCCGTTGATCAGCGATCCGCGCTCCTTCACTTCGAGGTCGAAGCGTTTGGAGAGCTCGGCGAACAAGGGATAGAGCGCGAGAATCTCGCCCGCGCCGCCCTGTCCGGCGGCGGCGACCCGCGGCATCGGGCCGCCATCCAGCATCCCGGCCACGGCCTCGACGATGCGCGGGGTGGTGGCGGAATGCCCTTCGACGAAGTTGGCGAGGCGCGCAAATACGATGCCGCGCACGACGCGATCCGGGAGCGGGTCGCCGAACGAGGTCGCGGCCGGAAACGGCTTGATGCGCGCATGGACGTCGCGCTCTTCCAGCGTCAGGCGATGGCTCGCCCGCTCGCCCATGGCCGTGGTCACACCGTAGATGACCACGGACGGGTCCTTGTCGATGAGCTCCAGAAACGAGCTCCGGCAGGCGGCAATACGCTGCATTGCATCGGCGCCGATGCGCACGTTCTCGCGCTGCCACGCGACCCGGTAGAACGCGGTCAGCGTGAGGTCGGCGCGGCTGTTGAGAATGACGGTCAAACAATCACCATGAACAATTTTAGAATATGGCGAGACTAGGATATGTGGTGGAATAGACAAAACGAATAGTATGCCCAATGAATCAACCAGCGGATGCGAGCGGTGGTATGAGCGTGAGCGATGGCCAGTCCATACGACCGTTCCTGGCCAGGCTCGAGCGCGAGGGCTCGTTGCGGCGGATCGACAAGGCGGTCGATCGCTCGTTCGAGCTGTCTGCGTTCCTGTCCGCCGCCGACGCCGGACCCGCGCTGATGTTCGAGCGGATCGTGGGTTCCGAACTTCGCGCCGCCGGCAACTTGTTCTCCGGCCGCGAACGGATCGCCGCGGCGCTTGGTATCGACCCGCGCGAGATTTTGCCGCGGCTCGGTGCCGCGATCGCCCATCCGGTGGCGACGAAGCCGGCCGGCGAGGCGCCGGTGCAGACGTGCGTGACCACGGAGAATCCGCTCGCAACGCTGCCCGTACCGCGATTCTTCGAACGGGAAGAGCGCCCGTACGTGACCGCCGGCGCCATCGTCGCCCGGGATCCCGCGAGCGGACGCGGCAATCTCTCCTTTGCGCGGCTTGCGATCCTGGACGGCCGGAGCGCAATGATCGGCATCGCACCCAACCATCACCTGGCGTTGTTTGCGCGGCGAGCGGCAGCCCTGGGGCGCGAGCTCGACATCGCCGTGATCGTGGGTGCGCATCCGGCGATTCAGCTCGCGGCCTGCCTGTACCTGCGCGTCGGCGACGACGAGCTCGAGTGCGCCGGGCATCTGCTGGGCGAGCCGGTCCGCGTCGTGCGCGCGCTGACTCTGGACCTGTCGGTGCCCGCGGAAGCCGAATTGGTGCTGGAGGGTCGGATCGATGCGCGACGCACCATCGAGGAGGGACCGGTTTCGGAATACCACGGCATGTACGAGAATTACGGCAGTGGATATCTGGCCACTTTCAACGCAGTGACGCGGCGGCCCGATGCGATTTTTCAGGTGATCGAGCCGGGTTACCATCGCGAGCACATCTACCTGGGGGCGCTGCCCATCGCCGCGGGACTGCTCTGCGCCGTGCGGGCTGTGGCCCCGAACGTGCTCGATGTCGCGCTCACGGAGGCGGGCGCCGGGCGCACCGACGTGGTGGTGCAGATGGCATCGCCGCGGCCCGGGCAACCGCGCCGCGTCATGTCCGCGGTATTTGCCGCGGTCAGCATCGTCAAGCGCGTGACGGTGGTGGACGAGGACATCGATCCGTGGGATGCGGCGGCGGTCGAGTGGGCCCGTACCAACCGCATGCGGCTCGAACGCGACCTGTTGCTGACACCGAACGCCGGCGCGGACCGCTCCGAGCCGATGGAGGTCGGTGGACTCGTGACCAAAGCGGGTTTCGATGCGACGGCGAAAGCGGGGGACCGGCCGGAGGGGAGCGAGCGCGCCCGGCCGCCTCTCGAGGTCACCCGGGCCGTGAAGCAGTGGCTCATGGACAATATTCCGCCGGCGGAGCGCCGATGGCTGAAGTGAGGTGAATTGACCATGGCGGACTTCGATCTGGTGGTGACCGGCAACCTGGTGTTCGCGGAACGCATCGTGGAGGGCGGCTTCGTGGCCGTCGCGGGCGGAAAAGTCGCGCTGACGGGCCAGGGACCCGCGCCGGCGGCCCGCGAGCGGTTCGATGCGAGCGGTCTGTGGGTGCTGCCCGGCGTCATCGACGGCCAGGTGCACGCGGGGAGCCAGGCAAATCAGGAAGGTCTGGGGCACGCCTCGCGCGCCGCGGCGGCAGGCGGGGTAACCACCATGGTGGACATGCCCTACGATGATCCGGAACCGGTGTGGCACGGCGAGCTGCTACGCAACAAGATCCAGGAGGTCGAGCGGGATTGCCATGTCGATGCCGCGCTCTATGCCACGATCTCAGAAGCGCATGGAACGTCGACCATCGCGGGGCTGATAGAGGCCGGGGCGTGCGCGTTCAAGTTTTCCACCTTCGAGGCCGCGCCCGGACGCTTTCCCCGGATCGACGAGGACGTGCTCTACGATGCGTTCGCGCAGATCGCCCCCTCCGGCCTCGCCTGCGGCGTGCACAATCAGATGCAGGAGCTGACGCGCAAGAACGTCGCGCGGCTCATCGCCGCCGAGGATACCGGCTGGGACGCGTTCGGCCGCGCGCACACCCCGCTCATCGAGCAACTCGCCACCGCGCTGATCTTCGAACTCGGCGCGCTCACCGGGGCACGCGCGCACGTGGTGCACGCGTCCCTGTCGCGGGGTTTCGAGCTGTGCGAGAACTACAAGGCGTTCGGCCACAAGACCAGCATCGAGACCTGCGTGCAGTATCTGATGCTGAACGGTGAAGCCGACATGCAGCGCCTCGGCGCGAAACTGAAGCACTATCCACCCGTTCGCCCGCAGTCGGAGGTGGAGCTTCTGTGGTCGCACGTCGCCGCCGGTCATTGCACCTTCGTGTCCTCCGACCATGTGTCCTGGGGCCTCGAGCGCAAGTCCAATCCCAACATCTTCAAGAATTCCTCGGGCGGCCCGGGACTCGAGACGCTGCTGCCGGCGTTCTGGACCGGCTGCGAGGAGCGTGGCCTTTCGCCCACCATGGTGGTGAAGATGCTCTGCGACGGACCCGCCCGGCACTTCCGGCTGCGTGACCGCAAGGGCTCTCTCGAGGTCGGCGCCGATGCGGACATCGTCGTCGCCGAATCCGGCCGCTTTCCGTTCGACGCCTCGAAGAGCTTGTCGGCGGTGCAGTGGAGCTCCTTCGACGGACGCGAGATGCGCATCCGCGTGGGTGCGACCTTCGTGCGCGGTCAGCTGGCCTACGACGGCGAGAAGATCGTGAATCGAGCGGGCCACGGGCGTTTCCTGCGCCCGCACGCGGACGGACGGTGACGCGGCGCGTCGATTCGGGTCGGCTGTGGGCCGACCTGATGGCGCTCGGCGCGATCACCGAGCCCGACCGTCCCTTCACTCGGCGCGCGTTCTCGCCTTTATTCGACCAGGGACGAGCCTGGCTCACGGAGCGGATGCGCGCGACGGATCTCGTCACCCGCGTCGATGCGGGCGGCAATCTCCTCGGGCGGCGCCGCGGCGCGCATCCGTCATGGCCGGCGATCGTGGTGGGATCACATAGCGACTCGGTGCCTTCGGGCGGCCGCTTCGACGGGATGGCCGGCGTGATCGCAGGAATCGGCATCGCACGCGCGCTCCTCGAGCACCGCATCGAGCTCCGGCATCCGTTGGAAATCATCGACTTCCTGGCCGAGGAGCCCAATGAATTCGGATTGTCGTGCATCGGCAGCCGCGCGCTCAGCGGATGCCTCACCGCGGAGCAGTTGAGCTTGCGCAGCCCGACCGGCGAGACGCTGGCGGCGGCCGTGGGACGTGTCGGCGGCGACCCCGCCCAGTTGCCGATGGCGCCCCGCCGCGACATCCGCGCGGCATTCGAGCTGCACATCGAACAGGGTCCCGTCCTCGAGCGAGAGGGCCTCGATATCGGCGTGGTCACCGCGATCGTCGGCATCACACGGCTGGAAATCGAGTTTCAAGGCAGTGCGGGTCATGCCGGCACCACGCCGATGCAGGGTCGCCGCGACCCGCTGATCGCCGCCGCGCGTCTGGTGGGCTGGGTGCGAGAGACGGCTCTCGAGCTTGCAAGCACCGGCCGCGGGCATTTCGTCGCCACCGTCGGCATCATCGAAGCGCTGCCCGGCGGCAGCAACGTGATTGCGCGCAGCGCGCGGATCGTCATCGATGCGCGCAGCGAAGATCGGCACCTGATGGAGGAGTTTCGCGCGAGGTTGGATGCCGAGAGCCGCTCCGCGGCACAGGCGGCCAATGTCGGGCGCTCGAGGTTTGCCTGCCTATCCGACACTCTCCCCGCCGGGTGCGATGCGCGCTTGCAGGCGGTGCTCTCGGAAAGTGCGCAGCGTCTCGGTCTGCGCGCGCGATCCCTGGCGAGCGGCGCGGGTCACGATATGGCATTCATCTCGCAGGTCGCGCCGGCGGCGATGGCGTTCATCCCGTGCAAGGACGGGCGCAGTCACACGCCCGAGGAATGGGCGACGGCGGAGGCGTTGACGGCGGGCGCCGAGGTGTTGTTGGAGGCGATCCTTCAGGTGGACCGCACTACAGCCAGTCCTTGAGCCGGTAGTACAGCATCGCGAGCACCAGCGAGGGCCTGCGCAGCAGCGGTCCGCCCGGAAAGTCGCGATGCGGCAGCCGCGCGAACACATCGAATCGTTCCGCCGTGCCTGCCACCGCCTGCGCCACGAGCCGGCCGGCGAGCACCGTCAAAGACATGCCGTGACCGGAAAAGCCCTGCAGGTAGTATACGTTCGACGACAGCCGCCCGAAATCCGGCGCCCGGCTCCTGGTGATGTCGAGGTACCCGCCCCAGGCGTATTCCACGGGAACCTTCGCAAGCTCCGGGAAGATGCGCATCATGCGCCGACGCATGGATTCTGGGAGGTGCGGGGGTTGAAAGGCGCTGTAGCTCACCCGTCCGCCGAAGAGTATCCGACCGTCGACGGATCGGCGAAAATAATCCAAGATCCAGTTGATGTCGGCGACCGCGGCATTGCTCGGCAACAGCTCGCGCGCATCTTCGGGATCGAGCGGCCGGGTGGCGATGATGTAGGTGCCGACGCCGAGAATGCGCCGCGACAGCGCCGGCGCGAGCGCGCCGAGATAGGCGTTGCCGCAGAGCACGAGCTGCCGGCAGCGCACCTCGCCGTGCGCGGTGTGCACGGTCACTCCGGCGCCCTCCGCATAGCGCAGCGCCTGAGTCTGCTCGAAGATCACCGCGCCGGCAGACTCCGCGGCACGTGCCAGACCCTGGGTGAACTTCAGCGGGTGCAGATGCCCGCTGCGGGTATCCAGGAGGCCGCCGAGATAACGCGTGCTTCTCACATGGGCCTGCAATTGGCCGCGGTCGAGCAATTGCACGGATTCGTACGCATATTCGTTGCGCAGCTCGTCGAACCACTCGGAGAGCTCGCGCAGATGACGCGGCTTGGTCGCGACGTGTACGTGATTGGGCCGGTAATCGCAATCGATGCCGAACTCCCGGATCAGGGACTGATTGAGATCGAGCGCCTCGACCGACATCTCGAACAGCCGCTTGGCATCCTCGCGGCCGACTTGGGCGGCCAGCGCCTGCTGGCTGGTCGCGAGCCCGAAGATGGTCTGGCCTCCGCTGCGCCCCGATGCGCCGTAGCCGACGAAATTCGCCTCCAGTAAAGCGACCTTGAAGCCGCGCCTCGCCAGATGCAGCGCCGCCGAGCAGCCGGCGAGGCCGCCGCCGACCACGGCGACATCGGCCTCGTAGGTGCCCGCGAGCGGCGCCCGCGCAGGTTGGAGACGCGGCGGGCTGGAGGCGTTGTAATACGATGGAGCAGGCGGAAGATTCAGGCGCACGGGAAGGTTTCGGGCACGGGACTGTTTAAGATCTTGTGGCTATTGACAGCTTATGACGCCTGTGAGCCTACCCGCTAAATCGGCTGAATGGCAACAATGTTGCGAGGCAACAAAGGTGTCTAAGTCCCGGAAATGCCTAAATCTTGGCCTATTTTGCATGGCCTCGCGGGACGAGGTGCCGCGGGTGTGGTGTAATAAGCCTGCTGATAAAGCCTAGCTATCTACCTAGGCGTTTAATTTATTAAACATGTCTCGGTTGCCCGTCATCGGAATTCCTGCCGATCGCCGGCTTTGTGGAAAGCACCATTTCCACTTGGTCGGCGAGAAGTACATCGACGCCATCGCCATAGGCGCTCGCGCATTGCCGCTGTTGGTACCGTCCCTCACGCCCACGCTGGATTTGGCTCAGCTGGTCGCGGCTTGCGATGGGATCTTGTTCACGGGCAGCCCCTCGAATGTCGAACCGCATCGCTATGGAGGCCCGGACAGTGCGCCGGGAACACTACATGATCCTAGTCGGGACGCAACGACGCTTCCGCTGATCCCCGCGGCCATCGCCGCCGGCTTGCCGGTGCTCGCGATTTGCCGGGGCTTTCAAGAAATGAACGTAGCCTACGGCGGTACGCTGCACCAACGGTTGCACGAGGCTGGATTCTCGGACCACCGTGAGGACGAATCGCAACCGCTCGACGTGCAATACGGACCCGCACACGAGGTCCTTCTGGAGCCTGGAGGGCTGCTTCGCGACATCGCCGGACAGGACCGGCTCGAGGTCAATTCGTTGCATTGGCAGGGAATCGAGACTCTCGGCCGCGGCCTTGCCGTGGAAGCTCGCGCTCCGGATGGCGTCATCGAGGCCTTCCGGGCCGCCGATTCGAAGAGTTTCGCGCTGGGCCTGCAATGGCATCCTGAATGGCAGTTCGAGAGGAACCCGTTTTCAAGCGCGTTGTTCGAGGCCTTCGGCGAAGCCGCCCGACGGCGCGTAGCAGGTGGAAGGTGAGTTTATGGCCAGCACGATTCAGCAATTTCTAAAGGAACACGGAATTTCGGAAGTCGAGGCGATCATCCCGGACATGGCGGGTGTCGCCCGCGGCAAGCTCATGCCCGCCGAGAAATTCGCGGAGGAGGAGGGCATGCGGCTCCCCGAGGCGATATTCCTGCAGACGGTGACCGGCGACTACCCGGACGATCAGAGCGCGATGAACCCTTCGGACATCGACATCGTGCTCAAGGCGGATCCGAAGACGGTTCGCGTGGTGCCCTGGGCGGCGGAGCCCACCGCCCAGGTGATTCACGATTGTTTCTACGGCGACGGACGCCCCGTCACCATGTCGCCGCGCTACGTGCTGCGGCGGGTGTTGGAGTTGTACGAGGCGCACGGCTGGGAGCCCGTCGTCGCGCCGGAACTGGAGTTTTTCCTGGTCGAGCCGAATGTCGACTCCGACTATCCGTTGAAACCCCCGGTGGGCCGCTCTGGACGGCCGGAAATCGGCCGGCAGGCGTACAGCATCGCGGCGGTCAACGAGTTCGATCCCCTGTTCGACGACATGTACTCGTTTTGCGAGGCGCAGGATATCGAGATCGACACCCTGATCCACGAGGCGGGCGCCGCCCAGATGGAAATCAACCTTCTGCACGGCTACCCGATGAGCTTGGCCGATCAGGCGTTCCTGTTCAAACGAACCGCGCGCGAAGCGGCGCTGCGCCACAAAATGTACGCGACCTTCATGGCGAAACCCATGGCCAAGGAGCCGGGCAGCGCCATGCACCTGCATCAGAGCATTGTCGACACGAAGACCCGGCGCAACATATTCAGCAATGCCGACGGCACGCCCTCGCCGCTGTTCTTCGGACACATCGCGGGACTGCAGAAATATCTGCCCGGCGCGATGTCGCTGTTTGCGCCGAACGTGAACAGCTACCGGCGCATCAGCCGCTACTCCTCGGCACCGATCAACGTCCACTGGGGATACGACAACCGGACAGCCGGACTGCGCGTGCCCATGTCCGGACCCGATGCCCGGCGCGTGGAGAACCGGGTGGGCGGCGCGGATGCCAACCCGTATCTTGCCATCGCCGCCTCCCTCGCCTGCGGATATCTCGGCATGGTGGAGGCGCTGAAGCCTTCCGAGCCGATCGCGGGCAGCGCGTACGATCTCGCCATCGCGCTGCCGCGCACCCTGGCGGAAGCGTTGCGGCTGCTGCGCGAGTCGAAGCCGCTGGTGGACCTGTTCGGCGACCGTTTCGTGCTCGCCTATACCGCCGTCAAGGAGGCCGAGTACGAGACCTTCGCCCAAGTGATCAGCTCCTGGGAGCGCGAACATCTGTTGTTGAACGTCTGATCTGCCGCCGCATCCGCCGGATCCCGGTGAGAATCGGCGCTCCGGCTCTGTCCCCCGGCCCCCGGCTGAGATATAACTAACGCCTCGCAACAAAGTCGTAGGGGACGCGGTTAATGAGGAGAGCGGCGGTTTCTAGGGGTGCGGCTGCGGTACTGGCGCTCGGTTTTTTCTCCTTATTGACGGCATGCGGGGGTTCCAAAAGTCCGCAGAACGGTGCAGAGGGCAAAGGGCCGGCCGCCGGCGCCGCAAATTCAGACAAAGTCGTGAACCTCTACATCTGGTCCGACTACCTGGCGTCGAACACACTGTCGGACTTCGAGAAGCAGACCGGCATCAAGGTCAACGTCTCCTATTTCGACACCAACGAGACCCTCGAGACGAAGCTGCTCGCCGGCTCGAGCGGTTTCGACGTGGTGGTGCCCACCGCCTCCTATTTCGAGCGGCAGATCAAGGCGGGCGTGTACCTGACCCTCGACAAGTCGAAGCTCCCCAATCTCAAGAACATGGATCCCCAGCTGATGGAGCGCGTGGCGCAGCACGACCCCGGCAACGCGCACGGCGTGATCTACATGTGGGGCACCAACGGCATCGGCTACAACGAGAAAATGGTGAGGGAGCTCATGCCGGATGCCCCGCTCGACAGCTGGCGGCTGGTTTTCGATCCGGCCGTGGCGTCGAAGATCGCGAAATGCGGGATCAGCGTGCTGGATTCGCCGGCAGAGATGCTGCGCGTGGTGCTGAGCTATCTCGGGCGCGATCCGAACTCGCAGAAGCCCGAGGACGCCGCCGCCGCCGAGGACACCCTCCTCAAGATCCGTCCCTACATCCGCAACATCAATTCCTCGGAGTACATCGAGGCGCTGGCGAACGGCGATCTCTGCGTCGCCGTCGGCTACAACGGCGACATCCTGCAGGCGCGCGACCGCGCCCGCGACGCGAACAAGGGCGTCGAGGTGAAGTATATCGTGCCGAAAGAGGGCTCGATCCTGTGGTTCGACATGCTGGCGATCCCCAAGGATGCGCCGCATCCCGATGCCGCCTACGCCTACCTGAACTACATCATGGAACCCAAGGTCACGGCCGACATCACCAACTTCAAGCGCTTCGCGAACGCGAATGCAGCCTCCACCCCGTTCGTGCTGGATTCCGTGAAGAACGATCCGGGAATCTATCCGCCGCCCGAGCTGCGTCAAAAGCTCGCCGTGCAGCTCGCGGACTCGCCTGAGCAAACGCGCGCCATCACACGTCTCTGGCAGAAGTTCAAGACGGGACAATAGTCGATGGCCAATTCAGGCGAAGCTGTCAAAACCGCTCCGTGGCGGGATCCCGCGGCCCGGCCCTACGTGGAGATCGAGCGCGTCACGAAGTCGTTCGGCGACTTCAAGGCCGTCGACGACGTGAGTCTGAAGATCTACAAGGGGGAGATCTTCTGCCTGTTGGGCGCGTCGGGTTGCGGCAAGACGACGCTGCTGCGAATGCTGGGCGGATTCGAGACGCCGTCCGCCGGACGCATTCTGATCGACGGCGAGGATATGACCGGCGTGCCGCCCTACGAGCGGCCGGTGAACATGATGTTTCAATCGTACGCGCTCTTTCCGCACATGAACGTCGAACAAAACGTCGCCTTCGGCCTGAAACAGGACGGCGTTGCCAAGGCCGAGATCGCCGAACGCGTTGCCACGATGCTCGAGCTGGTCAAGCTCGGCGGCTTCGGCAAACGCAAGCCGCACCAGCTCTCCGGCGGGCAGAAGCAACGGGTCGCGCTGGCGCGCTCGCTGGTGAAACGCCCGAAGCTGTTGCTGCTCGACGAACCGCTGGGCGCTCTGGACAAGAAACTGCGCGAGCATACGCAGTTCGAGTTGATCGGGCTGCAGGACAAGCTCGGCGTGACGTTCCTGGTGGTCACTCACGACCAGGAGGAGGCAATGACGCTCGCCAGCCGGATCGGCGTCATGGATCACGGCGAAATCGTTCAGGCCGGCACGCCCTCGGAGATCTACGAGTTCCCGTCGTCGAAGTTCGTCGCCGATTTCGTGGGCTCGGTGAATATTTTCGAGGGGAAGCTCCTCGAGGACGAGCCCGAATACGTGCGCATCGGATCGGAGGAACTCGGCGGCGTCCTCTACGTGAGCCACGGCATCAGCGCGGCGCCCGAGGCGGTGGTTTGGGCCGCAGTGCGGCCGGAAAAGATCTTCATGTCCACCGCCCAACCGGAGGCCGACGCAGGCGGCAACGCCCACGCCACGGACAATGTCGTGCGCGGCACCGTTCAGGACATCGCCTACCTCGGCGATTTGTCGATCTACCTGGTCAAACTCCCCTCCGGCAAGGTGGTGCGGGTGACGCAGCCGAACACCTCGCGCCACGCCGAGGCAATCACCTGGGATCAGCAGGTGTACCTGACGTGGGACTCCTCGAGCCCGGTGGTCGTGACCCGATGATTCGATGAGACGCAGGAATCCATACGGCAAGATGGGGATATCGGGCCGCGGTCTGGTGGTGGCGCTCCCGTATGTCTGGCTCGTGCTGTTTTTCGTCGTTCCGTTCATCATCGTATTGAAAATCTCCTTCTCCGACATCGATCTCGCGATTCCCCCTTACAAACCGCTGCTCGAGTGGGTTGGAAAGAACGCGCTCGCGATCAGGGTCAACTTCAACAACTACGCGTTCCTGTTCACCGATTCGCTCTACATCAACGCCTTCCTGAACTCGATCAAGGTCGCGTTCATCTCGACGCTCATCTGTCTTCTCATCGGCTATCCCGTCGCCTACGGCATCGCGCGCTCCACCGCGAAGACCCGCAACATCCTGTTGCTGCTGGTGGTGCTGCCGTTTTGGACTTCGCTGCTGTTGCGCGTGTACGCCTGGATCGGGTTGCTGAAGGCCAACGGGGTCATCAACAACGTGCTCATCCGGCTTGGGCTTATCCACGAGCCCATCACCATGCTGTACACGCCGTTCGCCATGTACGTGGGCATCGTCTACTCGTATCTGCCGTTCCTGATTTTGCCGCTGTACGCAAACCTCGAAAAGATGGACTGGCAGCTGCTCGAGGCGGCCGAGGATCTGGGATGCCGCCCCTGGCAGGCTTTCTACAAGATCACGCTGCCGCTCTCGCGCAACGGCGTGCTCGCCGGATCCATGCTGGTGTTCATTCCGGCGGTGGGCGAGTTCGTGATCCCGGCGCTGCTCGGCGGACCGAACGCGCTGATGATCGGACGGGTGCTCTGGGATGAGTTTTTCTCGAACCGCGCGTGGCCTGTGGCAAGTGCCGTCGCGATCCTGCTGCTCATACTCCTGGTTCCCTTCATGATGTGGTATCAGAGCGTCCAGGCGCGCGAGTCGGCCGGCACCCGATGAATCACCGACGCTCGTATTTCATCCTGACCTGCCTCGCGTTCGGATTCGCGTTCCTCTACATCCCGATCCTGTCGATGGTGGTGTTCTCCTTCAACGCGTCGAAGCTCGTCACGGTGTGGGACTCGGCGAATTCGCCCACTTTGAAGTGGTATGCATCGCTGCTGCATAACGAGGAGATCCTGGACGCCGCGTGGATCTCGCTGAAAGTCGCGGTGATGAACGCATCGGGCGCGGTGATCCTGGGGACTCTCGCGGGGTTCGGACTCGCGCGTTTTTCGCAGTTTCGCGGGCGTTTCACGCTCAATGCCATGACCACCGCCCCGCTGGTGATGCCGGAGGTGATCACCGGCCTGTCGCTGCTTCTGCTGTTCGTCGCCCTGGAGCAGTCGATCGGATGGCCGGCCGGGCGCGGAATCACGACCATGACCATCGGCCACATGACCTTTTCGATGGCGTATGTCACCGTCGTGGTGCAGTCGCGCATGGCCACCTTCGATACGGCGCTCGAGGAGGCGGCGATGGATCTTGGCTGCCGTCCCGTGAAGGTGTTCTTCCTGATCACGCTGCCGATCATTTTTCCGGCCATCCTGTCGGGCTGGCTGCTCGCGTTCACGCTGTCCTGGGACGACCTGGTGATTTCCAGCTTCACCTCAGGGCCCGGATCGAGCACGCTGCCCATGGTGGTGTTCTCGAAGGTGCGCCTCGGCGTCAGTCCGGAAATCAACGTGCTCGCGACCATCACCATCGCGGTCGTCACGCTGATGATCGTGGGCGTGAGCCTCTGGATGTCCCGCGCCGAGAAACTCGAAAAAGCGCTCTCATAACCCGGGAGGCGGACGCGGCGGGCGAGCGCGCTTTGCCTCGTGGCCGCCGATTATCGAGGCGGGATGCGCTCCGATCTGGGATCATATCAGCCGACGGCGCCAAACTTTATCGGCGCACGCCAGTCTGAAGGCTGTAGTGCGGGCGCAAATGGGGGCGCAACTGTGGGAGATGCGGGATGAGTTTACGTTTCTTTGCAATTGGCGCGCTTGCGGTCCTCGGGGCCGTAACCGCATCGTCGGCTGTCGCCCCGGCGCGACTGATCGACCTGCACCGCATCGCGGCTCCCGGCAGCGCGCGGCTTTATGCCGTGGGAACCCGCAGCGCCGCGCAGCGGCAGAGCGGGACTGCTGCCAAGATGGATTCCGTGCTCGCCGACCTATCGCGGCACGCAGCGCTCGCCCGGCCCGATCATCTGCTCGCCGATCTGCACTCGCTGAGCCCCGCCGCGCGGTTTGCGCAGCTGTCGGCGGGCGGCACCGCGTACGTTGCGATCGATGCCACCACGCGGGGCGAGCCCCAGGCACTGGAAGCATCTTTGGTGGCGCTTGGACTGCAGAAGCCGGCGGTGTACTCGAACGATGTCGGCGGTCTGTTGCCGGTCAGTCAGCTCGGGGCCGCGGCCGCGCGCGCCGATGTGGTCGCCATCCGTGCCGCCATGTCGAGGCGGCGGGCCGGCGCGGTGGCCCTGCAGGGCGACTTCGCGCAGCACAGCTCGGCCGTGCGCACGAATTACCCGTCGCTGCTGGGCACCGGCGTGACCGTGGGCGTGCTCTCGGACAGCTTCGATTGTTATGCGGTGTATGCCGCACCCGGAAGCGGCGTCCCGGCGTCGGGCTACGAGGGCTACGCCTACAATGGATTCAGCGCCGATTACGCCACCGATGCATCGACCAACGCGCTGCCGTCGGGTGTCGATGTGCTCGAGGAGGCGGACTGTCTCAGCTATGGCGCGCCCACGCAGACGCCGTTCTCGGACGAGGGCCGGGCGATGCTGCAGATCGTCCACGCCGTGGCGCCGGGTGCCGGCTTGGCGTTCTACACCGCAGAGAACAGCGAGGCGGATTTCGCCAGCGGCATCGGCAAACTGGCCGCCGCCGGCGCGAAAGTCATCGCCGACGACGTCGGGTATTTCGACGAGCCGTTTTTCCAGGATGGCCTGGTCGCGCAGGCTGTCGATGCCGTCGAAGCTCAAGGCGTGGCGTATTTCTCGGCCGCCGGCAATGATGGGAATTCGGCTGCACCGAGCACTCAGGCGCCGACCTATCAGAACACCGCGCCGGTCTTCCCGTCGACATCGACCAGCGGATCGAATGCGGGCGAGCATCTTCTCAATTTCGACCGCACGGGTGCGACCGATGCGACGTCGCTCCCGATCACCATCCCTGCGCTCGCCCCCGGCGACTTCGTTGCCGTGGTGGTGGAGTGGGATCAGCCCTACGTGACCGGCGCTCCCGCGAGCGGCGGCGCCAGCAGCGGCGTCGACCTATGCATCACCGGCGGGACCGGGGCAGACACGATCACCGACTACGACGGCAATTCGGTGAGCTGCACGGGTCCGGCGACGGTCGGGTCGGATCCCTATCAAATCATGATCATCGGCAATCCGGCGAATGCCTCGGGCAACAGTGCCGCGCAAAACCTGAACGTCGTGGTCGGGCTGGCAGCCAATTCCAAGGGCACTGTCGTGCCGGGACGTATCGTCGTGGCGGTGGAGGGCGACGGTCTCGACATCACCATCAATTCGTTCGCCACGAACAGCCCGACCCTGCAGGGTCATCCGGGCGCCGCCGGCGCTGCAGCCGTGGGGGCCGCGTTCTATTTCCAGTCACCCGCGTGCGGAACAACGCCGGCGGTGCTGGAATCGTTCTCGGCGCAAGGCGGCGCGCCCATTCTTTTCGATACGTCCGGGACGCGCCTCGCGGCGCCCATCGTCCGCCAAAAGCCCGACTTCGTCGGTCCCGACGGCGTCAACGACACGTTCCTGGGGTTCACTCTCGCTTCCGGCGGGGAGACCGGCTCCAACGGATTGCTGACCACCTCGATCAGCCAGTGCCAGAACGATCCCTCGTACCCGAATTTCTTCGGCACCTCGGCCGCCACGCCCCATGCGGCCGCCATCGCCGCGCTCATGCTGCAGGCGAACAGCGCCACGACCCCGACCGAGATTTATCAGTCGTTGCGGTATGGCGCCTTGCCGATGAGCGCCTCGAGCCCGAACTTCAGTTCCGGTTACGGTTTCATCCAGGCCGACACCTCGTTGGTCATACCGACGCTGTCGTTATCCGCGCCCTCGATCGCGCTGGGCTCGACCGCCACGCTCACCTGGACCTCGGTGTACGCCACCAGCTGCACCGCGTCGGGAAGCGGCAGCGGGCTTTCAGCCAATTGGAGCGGAGCGGAGGCGACCGGCGGCAGCGTGGTGCTGACGCCGACCGCGGCCGGCGCCCAAACCTACACGTTGACGTGCACCAACGCGTTCGGTACGACCGCGGCCGAAACGGCGAGCCTGCAGGTCTACTCGGGTACGCCGCCGGCAGTCCCCACGCTGACGCTGGGTTCGCCATCGGTCGCCGTCGGCAGCTCGACCACCCTCGCGTGGTCCTCGGCGAGCGCGACGAGCTGCACCGCGGGCGGTGCGTGGAGCGGGGCGCTGGCCGCGAGCGGCAGCGAGACCATCACGCCCACGGCCGTGGGCCCGCAAACGTACACGCTCACGTGCAGCAACCTGGGCGGCCCATCGGCGGCCGCCAGCGTCACCCTGACCGCGACGGCGGAGACGGTCGTGCCCGCGGCGCCCACGTTGACGCTGGGGGCCCCGTCCATTCCTGCCGACACGACCACCACCATCAGCTGGAGTTCCTACAACGCCACCTCCTGCACGGCGAGCGGCAGCACGAACGCAATTTCCTCGGGCTGGACCGGAGTTTTGGCGGCGTCTGGCCAAAATTCCGTGACTCCGGTGACTCTGGGTACGTTCACCTACACGTTGTTCTGCACCAATGCGGCCGGGAATTCGCCCACCACCACGGCGACGCTGACGGTCGTCGCATCCAAAGACACCGGTGGAGGCGGCGAAATGGATATGTTCACGCTGGCCGGCCTGGGGTTGGTGGGATTGTGGCGGGCGCTGGCCGCGAGAAGAGCTTCTGCGCCTGGAGCGGGCGCGGCGCGGCGCGGATAGGGAGCGAGGTCCTTCAGACCAGTACGCGCTCGATGCCCCCGGTGTTCGCGCGCCGCACGTAAGTCGCGAGCCAGTCGGCGCCCAGAAGGTTCTTCGCAATCTCCACCACGATGTAGTCGGCGTCGAGATCCGCGTCGTCGTTGAAGCGCTTCAGGCCCTGCAGGCAGGACGGGCAGGAGGTGAGCATCTTGACCTCGCCCGCATGGCCTGCCGCCCGGATCGCTTGCGCGCCTGAGCGCACCTCCTGTTCTTTGCGGAAGCGCACCTGCGTCGACACATCGGGCCGGCTGATCGCGAGCGTGCCCGATTCGCCGCAGCATCGATCGTTTCTGCCGATGCGCCCGTTCCGTGCTTCGTTCATCAGGGTATTCACGACGGTGAGCGGATCGTGCTTCTTCATCGGTGAATGGCACGGGTCGTGGTACATGTAGCGGACGCCCGTGGCGTTCGGAAGCTGCACTCCCTTCTCCATCAGGTATTCATGGATGTCGAGGATCTTGCAACCGGGAAAGATCTGTTCGAACTGGTAGCCCTGCAATTGATCGAAGCACGTTCCGCAGCTCACGATCACCGTCTTGATGTCGAGATAGTTGAGTGTGTTGGCCACGCGGTGAAACAGCACGCGGTTGTCGGTGATGATCTTCTGCGCCTTGTCGAACTCGCCGGCGCCTCGCTGCGGATAGCCGCAGCAAAGGTAGCCGGGCGGCAGCACCGTCTGAACGCCGATGTGCCACAGCATGGCCTGGGTGGCGAGTCCCACCTGGGAGAACAGCCGCTCCGACCCGCAGCCCGGAAAGTAGAACACCGCCTCTGAGTCGCTGGTCGTGCGCACCGGGTCGCGGATGATGGGGACGTAATTCTTGTCCTCGATGTCGAGCAGCGCCCGAGCCGTGCGCTTCGGCAGGCCCCCGGGCATCCGCTTGTTGACGAAGTGAATCACCTGTTCGCGAATTTGCGGCCTGCCCGTGGTCGCAGGCGGACGCTTGGTTTGCGCGGCGGACAGGGTGGCGAGGGCACGGTTCCCGAGCCGTTGCGCCTTATAACCCCAGTCGATCATCACCTTGCGCGCGAGCTTGATGGTCCGGGGATTGCCGGCATTCAGAAAGAACATGGATGCGGCGGTTCCCGCATTGAATCGCTTCCTGCCCATCCGCCGCAGCCAGTCGCGAAGCATCATGGAAACGTCGCCGAAATCGATCCCCACGGGGCAGGGCGTCAGGCACTTATGGCATACAGTGCAGTGATCGGCGACGTCCGCCAGTTCGTCCCAGTGCTCGATCGAGACGCCGCGCCGCGTCTGTTCCTCGTAGAGAAACGCCTCGATCAACAGCGATGTCGCCAAAATCTTGTCGCGCGGAGAGTACAGCAGATTGGCGCGGGGCACGTGGGTCGAGCAGACCGGCTTGCACTTGCCGCAGCGCAAGCAGTCCTTGATGGCGTCCGAGATCGAACTGATGTCGGATTGCTGCATGATCAGGGATTCGTGGCTCATGAGCCCGAAGCTCGGCGTGTATGCGCGCCGCAGGTCGCTTCCCGTCATCAATTTGTGTTTGTTGAACCGGCCCTCGGGGTCGATGCGCTGCTTGTAGCTGCGAAAATCGGCGAGCTCGCCCTCGGTCAAATGCTCGAGCTTGGTGATTCCGATGCCGTGCTCACCCGAGATCACACCGTTCAGGCCGCGGGCGATTTTCATGATGCGCGCGACCGCCTGGTTGGCGGTTTGCAGCATGGCGTAGTTATCGGAGTTCACGGGGATGTTGGTGTGCACGTTGCCGTCGCCCGCGTGCATGTGCAGGGCGACGAACACCCGTCCCTTGAGTACCTGCCGGTGCAGCGCAGCGCACTCGGCCAGGAGGGGTGCGTGCGATTCCCCCACGAAAAGATGCTCGAGTTCGGCGCGCAGCTCGGATTTCCAGCTCACGCGGATGCTTCGATCCTGGAGCCGCTGGAACACCGAGCCCGGGACGAATTCCGTCGCTGCCTGCTCCCCGGCCGCGTGGTCCGGGGCGGCGTGATCGGGGGTCATGCGCACACCGAGCGCGTCGAGCGTCGCCCGCGCGGCGTCGATCGGGACATCCAGGGAATCGAGCAGGTATTGCCACCTCGCGCGCACTCTTTTCAGCAGCTCGAGCGCCTCTTCGCGCCGCTCCGCCGGACTGGTCGAGGCGGCGTCGGATCTGCCGCTGTCCGAGAGGTGGCGCTCGAGCAGATCGACGAGCTCGAGCTTGTTGCGGATGGAAAGCTCGATGTTGATGCGCTCGATGGCGTCGGTGTACTCGCCCAGACGTTCCAGGGGGATGACCACGTCCTCGTTGATCTTGAACGCATTGGTATGCTTGGCGATGGCGGCGGTTTTTGCCCGATCGATCCAGAATTTCAGGCGGGCCGCGGCGTTGACCGCGATGAAGCCTTCTCCGGAGCGCGCGTTCGCGAGGCGCACGATATCCGATGCGGCGCCCGCAACGGCGGCATCGCTCTCTCCGACGATATCGGCGAGGAGGATCAGTTTCGGCAGCGAGTCGCGCTTCGATTTCGTGCTGTAGCCGACGGCCTTGAGATAGCGTTCATCCATGTGCTCGAGTCCCGCCAGGATCGCTCCGGCGGTCTTGCCGTGCGTATCGAGATAGCGCTTGATCTCGACGATCGCCGGGATGGCGTCGCGCGCCTGACCGAAAAATTCCAGGCAGACCGTGCGAACGTGCTTGGGCATGCGGTGCAGCACCCAGCGCGCCGACGTGATCACGCCGTCGCAACCCTCCTTCTGAACGCCCGGCAGACCTCCCAGAAACTTGTCCGTCACGTCCTTGCCGAGCCCGTCCTTGCGAAACCTCGCACCGTCGATGGCGAGGCGCTCGCTGCGCAGCGTGGCGGCCTGATCGGGAGGCGAGGCGCCGTCCTTCCAAACGAGATCGAAGCTCGCGACCGGCGTTTCGTGGATTTTGCCGAGGTTGTGATCGACGCGAGTCACCTCGAGCCAGTTGCCTTGCGGGTCGACCATGCGCCACCAGGCGAGATTGTCGACGGCCGTGCCCCATAAAACGGCCTTCTTGCCACCGGCATTCATCGCGATGTTGCCCCCCACACAGGAGGCGTCAGCCGAGGTCGGATCGACCGCGAACACCAGGTCGTTGCGTTCTGCCGCCTCGCTCACGCGCCGCGTGACGACGCCGGCCTCGGCGAAAATGGTTGCGCTCGAGCGATCCGTGCCGGGCAGCGGCGTGCGCTCGATCGCTCCCAGGCGGTCGAGCTTTTCGGTGTTGATCACCGCGGACCACGGCGTGAGCGGCACGGCGCCGCCCGTGTAACCGGTGCCGCCGCCGCGGGGGATCACGGTGAGGCCGAGTTCGATGCAATCGCGCACCAGCCACGGAATCTCGCCCTCGCTGTCGGGCGTCAGCACCACGAACGGCAGATCGACCCGCCAGTCGGTGGCATCCGTGACGTGAGAGACCCGCGCATAGGCGTCGAAGTGAACATTGTCCGCCCGGGTATGCCTTGCCAACGTGCGCCGTGCCCGCCTGCGCAGCGCAAGAATCTCCGGGAAGCGCCGCTCGAAACGCCCCACGGCATCCCGGGCCGCCGCGAGCAGCTCGAGGACCTTGTCGCCGCGCCGGCCATCTTCGGGGTCGCTGCGCCTCTCGACCTCGTGAAGGCGGTGGTGCAGCGCCTCGATCAGCTGGCCGCGGCGTTTGGGGTTTTGAATCAGGTCGTCCTCGAGGAAGGGATTGCGGTCGACGACCCAGATGTCTCCCAGCACTTCGTACAGCATGCGCGCCGAGCGGCCGGTGCGGCGTTCGCCGCGCAGCTCATCGAGCAACACCCAAGCCGGCTCGCCGAGCAGGCGGATGACGATCTCGCGGTCCGACAGCGAGGTGTAGTTGTAGGGAATCTCCCGCAGCCGAGCGACGGATTGCTCCGCCGCGGATCGCGGTGCGGGCTCGAGACCTTCGGTGGCGACGGCGCTCATCAGCCGCTCATCTTAACCGCAATGGCTCGCGCCTGCGCGTGCTCCAGCGGCATCCGCTGGCCGGGAAGCTTTCAATGCGCCGGCCCCTCGACTATCGTTGCCGGATGAAAGACAACACCTTCGTCAACCACCCACCGCAGGCCGAGCTGCCGCCGGACAACCGGCCGCTGGTGGCGCCGATATATCAATCGGTGAAGTTCTCGTTCGATGACACCGAGGAGACCCTGCGCTATCTGAGGGGAGAACGTGCGGGGTTTTATTATTCGCGCACCTCGAATCCGACCTTGAGGCAGCTCGAATTGACCCTCGCGAAGCTGCAGGGCAGGGAGGACTGTCTGCTGGTCGGTTCCGGCGTCGCGACCATCGCCGCGGCGGCGCTGGCGCTCTGCAAACAGGGCGACCATGTTCTCGCCTTCATCGAGTCGTACGGACCGACCCGCTACCTCGTGCAGCACGTCCTCGCGAGGTACGGCGTGACGCACGATCTTTTGTCGATCGAGGATCGTGCCGGCATCGAGCGTGTCCTCGGCGGCACTCCAACCCGGCTGGTCTTGTTCGAGAGCCCCACGAATCCGGTGACCAAGATCGCGGACATCGCGCATCTGACCCTGCATGCGCGCCGCACGGGTTGCCTCACCGTCATGGACAATACGTTCGCGGGCTTTCACAATCACGGACGCTTCGACATCGACATCTTTCTGCACAGCCTGACCAAGTACGCCTCCGGACACGGCGACGTGATGGGCGGGGCGATCATTTCGAGCCGGGATCTGATCAAACGCATGCGCAAGGATGTGGTCTCTCTCGGGCCGACGCTTGACCCGCACGCCGCATTTTTGATCCAGCGCGGCATGCGGACTTACTTCCTGCGTTACGAGCGGCAGTGCGCCAATGCATTGGCGGTGAGTCGTTTTCTCGCCGGGCATCCGCACGTCAAGCGCGTGTTCTATCCGGGACTCGAATCGCATCCGCAGCATGCGTTGGCCACGCAGCAGATGAAGGACTTCGGAACGGTGGTGAGCATTGAGCTCGATGGCGCCGCCAGGGAAGGCGACCGCTTCGCGGAGGCGCTCGAGTTCTTTTCCATCGCCGCGAGTCTCGGGTCGACCGAGTCGCTGGTCGTGCCCCCGGCACTGCTGGGCGGTCAGGAATACACCCCCGCGCAACGGGCCGCGTCGCTGATCGACCGGGGCACCGTGCGGCTGTCCATAGGGGTTGAGGACGTGGAGGATTTGATCTCGGATCTATCCCAGGCCCTCGAACGGACTTTCTCTTCCACTTGACATAATCCGAGACATCCGCCGCCGGAGCTCAAGCATGGGCGATCGCTGCCGATGCTTGGTGTTGGGCTGTCGTGCATGAGGTATGTCAGTGAGTGTCGATCCGGTCGTCGCGTTGTCATCGCTGCATAGTCAAAGCGCGCGAGCCCATCTCACCGAGTCGCTCGCCTCGCCGCAGTCCATTGCGCCGTTTCCCCGCGTCTGCGCCGAGCTTGCGCAGCTCACCGCCCGGCAAGTCACCGATTCCGCACAGCTCGCCAAGCTCATCCAGTCCGATCCGGCGCTGGCCGGAGAGATCATGCGAGTTGCGAATTCCCCGGCGCTGCGTCCGCGCGCGGCCGTCGTGTCGTTGCAGCAAGCGGTCTCCTGGCTCGGAGTCGCCGAGGTGCGCAATATCGCGACCGCGGTGATGTTGCGCGGCGAGGTATTCAACGCCCCCGGTCACGAGCCTGAATCCGAGGATCTCTGGCGCGAGGCGTGGCTCGCCGGCTTGTGGGCCAAGGAGATCGCCCGCAAGCGCCGCAAGCATGCCGAAAGCGCCTTTCTCGCCGCGCTGATGCATCGCACCGGCGCGGCCTTGGCGTTGAAGATTCTTTCCCATTTCGAAGCCACTCAACGCACCGTCATGGATGCGCGCACGTTCGCCGACCTGGTGGCGGAGTTCGAGCCCGCCTTCGGGCGGTTGTTGATGGAAAACTGGCGGCTGCCCGACGACGTGCAAAGCGGGGCGAGCGGCTGGCGCAGCTACCGGGAATCCGCACACTCCGACCTTGCCGGCACCGTCAACGCGGCGCATTTGCTTGCAACTCATACCCTGCATCCGCAATTGCTCGGCGAGGAGTTGGTGATCGAGAGCCCGGTCTTCGAACACCTCGGCGTATTCCCCGACGATCGCCGCGCACTGCTCGCGAAGCGCGACTTCGTGCGCGCACTCGCGGGCATCTAGAGCCGTGGCGCCCGCCAGATTCGATCTGATCTGCCTGGGGTCGGGTCCTGCCGGCCAGAAGGCGGCGATTCAGGCTTCCAAGGCAGGGTTTCGCGCAGCGGTGATCGAGCCCGAGCCCCAAGTCGGCGGCTCCTGCCTGTTGTCGGGGACCATACCGAGCAAGGCGTTGCGCGAGCAGGCGCTGCGCTATCGGCGCATGCGCGGAAGCGCCTCATCCCTGGCGGTCGAGTTGTCGGGCGATGCGCCCCTGTCCGCGCTGCTCGACGGCGTTGGGTCGGTGATCGGCGCGCAAGATCGATATCTGCAGGCTCAACTCGCCAGAAATCGGGTGGAGCTGATCCGCGGCCGGGGCGCCTTGCTCGATGCCAGGCGCGTCGAAGTGCAGCGTCTGGACGGCAGCCGCAGCGTGCTCCATGCGCACCGTATCCTGCTCGCCACCGGCTCGCGCCCGCGTCACGTCGCGGCGATTCAGGTCGACCACGAGCACATCCTCGACAGCGATTCGATTCTCAGCCTGCCGTATCTGCCGCGAACCCTCATCGTCCTCGGAAGCGGCGTCATCGCCTGCGAATACGCCTCGATCTTCGCGGCGCTCGGCTGCGCCGTGACCATGGTGGACAAGGCTTCCGAGCCGCTCGGGTTCCTCGACGAAGCCTTGCGCGCAGGGTTTCTGGCGGGTTTCCGCGCGATGGGCGGCATCTACCGGGCCGGAGCGGAGGTCGAGTCCGCCCGCTTCGATGGCTTCTCGCAAGTCGACGTGTCGCTCGCCGGCGGGAACCAGCTGACCGCGAACATCGTGTTGGCGGCATTCGGACGCATCGCCAACCTCGACGGCATCGGTCTGGAGCGGCTCGAACTGCGGGTGAGTTCGCGCGGCCACGTCGAGGTCAACGAGCGCTTCGAGACCAACGTTGCGGGGATATATGCTGCCGGCGATGCGATCGGGCCGCCGGCGCTCGCGTGCGCTGCGGCGGATCAGGGCAGACGCGCGGCGCTTGCCGCATTCGATCTCGAGCCGCCCACCGCGACCAGTTTGGTGCCCACCGGCGTCTACACCATTCCCGAGATCGCCTGCGTCGGCCTGTCGGCGTCACAGGCGGCCGCCAAGAAAATCGACGTGCTGGTGGGCCGCGCCGATTTCGGCGAAGTGGCGCGGGCACACATCGCGGGCGAGGCATCGGGGTTCCTCCATATGTTGTGCGAGCGCGCTTCGGGACGCGTGCTCGGCGTCCAGGTGCTCGGGGAGGGTGCGACCGACCTCGTGCATCTGGGCCAGGCCGCGATCGCGACCGGCCAGACCGCGGATTTCTTCGTCGAGCAGATCTTCAACTTCCCGACCATGACCGAGGCGTATCGGGTGGCCGCGTTCGACGTGTTGAAGCAGCGGGCGCCGAAAACTGCCGCGCTGCCGGAACCTGCGCACGCGGCGGCGGGCTGACCCTCAGAGGTTGCCGATCAACTTGTCGGCGAATTCGCTGCACCTGACCTCGGTCGCCCCCTTCATGAGCCGTGCGAAGTCGTAGGTCACGGTCTTTTGGGCGATGGTCTTGTCCATCGCGCCGATGATGGCATCGGCAGCCTCCGACCAGCCCAGGTAGCGCAGCATCATCTCGCCGGACAGGATCAGGGAGCCGGGGTTGACCTTGTCGAGGTTCGCATACTTCGGCGCCGTGCCGTGCGTTGCCTCGAACACCGCATGTCCGGTCATATAGTTGATGTTGCCGCCCGGAGCGATGCCGATGCCGCCGACCTGGGCCGCGAGCGCATCCGAGAGGTAGTCGCCGTTCAAGTTCATGGTGGCGACCACGTCGAATTCGTCGGGACGCGTGAGCACTTGCTGCAAGGTGATGTCGGCGATGGCATCTTTGATGATGACCTTGCCCGTCTGCTTCGCGGAGTTCATTTGCGCATTGGCTTCCTGTTCGCCGCGGGAGCTCTTGACGCGCTCCCATTGCTCCCACGTGAACACATGGTCCGCAAATTCACGCTCGGCCAACTGATAGGACCAGTTGCGGAAGGCGCCTTCCGTGAACTTCATGATGTTGCCCTTGTGCACGATCGTCACGCTCTTGCGCTTGTTGACGATGGCGTACTCCACGGCCGCCCGGAACAGGCGCTCGGTGCCTTCCCTGGAGGCCGGTTTCAGGCCGATGCCGGATGAGTCCGGGAAGCGGATCTTCGCGAATTGCTTCGGGAAGGTCTGCTTGAACAGGTCGAGGAACTTCTTGACATCCGCGGATCCCGCCTCGAACTCGATGCCCGCGTAGATGTCCTCGGTGTTCTCGCGGAAGATCACCATATCGACCTTCTCCGGTGCGACCACGGGCGAGGGGACCCCCTTGAACCAGCGGACCGGGCGCAGGCAGACGTACAGATCGAGCAACTGACGGAGCGCCACGTTGAGCGAGCGGATGCCTCCGCCGACCGGCGTGGTGAGCGGCCCCTTGATGGAGACCAGGTACTCGCGGCATGCGGCCACCGTCTCGTCGGGAAGCCAGGTGTTGTAGTTCTTGTTGGCCTTCTCGCCCGCGAACACCTCCATCCAGCGGATCTTGCGTCGGGAGCCGTAGGCTTTCTGCACGGCCGCATCGAACACCCGCACGCTCGCGCGCCAGATATCCGGGCCCGTCCCGTCGCCCTCGATGAACGGGACGATGGGTTGGTCGGGCACCTTGAGTTTGCCGCCGGCAACGGTGATTTTTTCGCCCCCGGCGGGGACCTGCATGCTGATCGGCTTGGCGTCGGACATTCCTGCTCTCCTTTGACCGCGGCAATGCTAGCATGCGCGGCCGGAGAACCGCATTGCGCACACTGACATCCACACCCACCCGCGACGGCTTTCGAATGCCGGCAGAATTCGAGCGGCACGCCGGATGCTGGATGCTCTGGCCGGAGCGCACCGACAACTGGCGAGCCGGTGCAAAGCCGGCACAGACCGTGTTCGCCGCGGTGGCGGAGGCCATCGCGGCGAGCGAGCCGGTGACCATCGGCGTGTCGGCCGGACAGTTTCAGAACGCGCGGGCGCGGCTGTCGCCCAAAGTGCGACTGGTCGAAATCACGAGCAACGATGCCTGGATCCGCGATTGCGGGCCGACCTTCGTCATCGACGCGAAGGGCAGACGGCGCGGTGTCGACTGGAGCTTCAATGCCTGGGGGGGACTCGCAGGGGGACTTTATTTCCCCTGGGATCGCGATGACGAAGTGGCGCGCAAGGTGCTGGAGGTCGAAGGCGCGGACCGGTACCGCACGTCGTTCGTGCTCGAGGGCGGCGCGATTCACGTCGACGGCCAGGGAACCTGTCTCACGACCGAGGAATGCCTGCTCAATCCGAATCGCAATCCGGGGCTGGGACGCGCGGACATCGAGGAGATGCTGCGCCGCTATCTCGGCGTGAGCACCGTGATCTGGCTCGGCGCGGGCGTTTACCTGGACGAGACCGGCGGGCATATCGACGAGCTGGCGTGCTTCACCAGCCCGGGCCACGTTGCGCTGACCTGGACCGACGATCGCGAGGACCCCCAGTACGAAATCTCGCTGGATGCCTGGCGGCGATTGAGGAGTGTCCGCGACGCGCGCGGACGCGCGCTCACCATTCACAAGATCCATCAGCCCGGGCCGCTGTTCATGACGGCTGAGGAGGCATCAGGCGTCGATCAGCGCGAGGGGTCCCGCCCGCGCCGGGCCGGCGATCGGCTGCCTGCGTCATATATCAATTTCTACGTGGCCAACCGCCGCGTCGTGATGCCGCTCTACGACAAGCGCCGGGACCGGGCCGCGATGCGCACGCTCGAGCGGCTATTTCCGAGCCGCGAGGTCGTGGGCGTCGGGACACGAGAGGTGCTCCTCGGGGGCGGCAACATCCATTGCATCACCCAGCAGGTGCCCCGAACGGCACGGCGGTCGGGGACCTGAAGAAGCGACGCCCCCCGTGTCGCCCCACCGTGCCGACGGAACTTTGCCGCGCGCAAGCCCTCGAAAGCCTTTATTCTACGCACCCTTACAACACCACCCGTCCGTCACAACTGGAATCCGCAGTGCACCCTTTTCTGAAAAAATACGCGTACAAAATCTTGACCGCACTGGTTTGCGCCGCCGCTGTCGCCGCCGCCGGCTGTCACAGACAAGGCAATATCAGCTACTACGGCATTGCCTGGGTGGATGTGACCGACGAGCCCGGTGATTACACCAGCTACATCGTGACCATCGATTCGATCACTCTGACCCGAAGCGACGGCGTCGTGGTGACCGCGGTCGGCACACCGGAGATCGTCGATCTGACCCAGGTGCACAAGATTGCGGAATTGTGGAGCTCGGGCTCGATACCGGACGGAAGCTACACGTCGGCGACCATTACCATGGATTACACCAGTGCGCTGCTCTCCGTCATGGTGAACGGCAAGCCGCAACTGGCGACGCTGGTAGATGCCGGCGCGGGCGGGGTCCCAACCACCTACGCGATCACGGTAAATTTCGACCCCAGCAACCTGCCGACGATCACTCCAACCTTTGCATCGACCAGCGCCGTGCTGCTCAACGTCGATTTCAACCTGGCGGCTTCGGGAGTTGTCGACCTTGCGACCAATCCGGCGACGGTCCATGTGCGGCCGTTCGTCAGCATAGGCATGCAATCGCCCGATACGAAACTCATCCGGGTGCGCGGGCCGTTGATCAACTCGAGCGTCGACGTCAACACCTATACCGTCTACCTTCGGCCGTTCTACGATGAGGCGAACAATCTGGGAAGCCTCACCCTGTTCAGTCAGCCGAACACCGTTTACACCCTGAATGGTCAGACGTACGTCGGAAGCAATGGTTTGAATGCCTTATCGGTACTGTCCGCGGGAACCACCATCGCCGCCGGATACACGACGTTCCAACCCGATTACAACCCGCTCAACGGGGCGACTGCCGGCAGATTCAATCTGGTCTATGTGGTTGCCGGAAGCACCCTCGAGGATGTCTACACCGAGGGCATCAGCGGCGATGTGATCGCCCGCGACGGCGACACGTTGACCTTGCTGGGTGCGACTTTGTTTTTGAACACCGCGGATGAGTTTTTCTATTGCGGGATCATCGACGTGAACTCGCCCTGCGCGACGGCGAATCCCGAGGTGCTGCTGGGAGCGGCGACGATCGTAACCGCGGACAACAATTCCAAGCTCACCGGCTTGAATGCCAGCGCGGTGTCGGTCGGCCAGCACATTGCGGCGCGGGGCCGGTACAGTGTATTGGCGAATGGAACGGTGCAGATCGATGCGACCGGGGCTTCTTCGACGAATACCGGGTCGGTGCGTCTGCAGAACACGGAGTCATGGGGCTCGCTGGTGAGTTCGGCCAGCGGCGAACTGGTCATGAATGCGCAGACCATCAACAACTGGCCGATCAGCGACTTCAATTTCGCCGGCAATGGGGCGAGTGCGGTGAATCCGGCAGCCTTCGTCGTCGACACAGGCTCCCTTGGTCTGCCATCCGGGCTGGCGTCGGGAGATCCACTGTGGGTGAGCGGCTATACGACCAGTTTTGGAACGGCACCGCCGGATTTCGAGGCGGTTGCCGTCAACAGCGAGACCTCGGTCCAAACGGCCGGAGGGCAGGTCGACGGAGGCGCGTCGACTGCGCCAGGCAATCGAGCATGTGGAATCGGCAGCGAGGTCTGTGATCCGGCAGTCCTGGAGGTGGTCTGGAATGGTGGAACCGCCACCCCGTTTGGGTCCTTATCCGACTCTGGATTCAGCCTGACTCTGGACCACCTGTTCTTGGCGGTCATCAGGATAGGACCCGAGGTAATCGATCTGACCACCACGCCCCCGGTGACCGTCGTGCCGACCAATCTGTCGGTGACCAGTACGTTTGCTCCGCGCTTCACCGTCGGCGATCCGGCTACGGCGACGACGACCGCGACGACGACATCCACCACCGAGCTTCATTCCTATAGCTCCTTCGCCCAATGGGTCAGCGAGGTCGACGCGACGCTGAGCGCAACCACCCCGGCCTATCAGTTTGCAGCCACCGGCATTTACGATCGCGCCGCCAACACCTTTACCGCGACCAGCATCGATCTCGTGCTCTAAACTAGCACCCCATCATGGGGACTCGCTGTTTCCGACTTGGGCTGGCCGGGACGCTGATTGCAAGCGCTCTGTGGAGCAGCTCCGGAAGCGGGCAGGCGGCGCAGCAGGGCATGGCGCCGCTCCCGGGCCTTTCCGAGCCGGTGCCGGGCGCGCCGGCGCGACCGGCAGTCTCCCGCGCGCCCGGCCCCGCCCGCCCGCGAATCTGCCTGGTCCTGTCCGGCGGCGGCGCGCGCGGAATGGCGCACATCGGGGTGCTCAAGATTTTGGAAGAGCTCCAAGTACCGATCGATTGCATCGCGGGCACCAGCATGGGCGCCGTGGTCGGCGGCCTGTACGCGAGCGGCATGACCGCCGCCCGCATCGAGTCCACCATGCGCTCGGTCGACTGGCAGGAGGCATTTCGCGACGCTCCGCCCCGCCGCGATCTGGCCTTCAGACGCAAGCAGGATGACCGCAATTATCTGGTGCGCCTGCCGCTCGGCGTCCAGCACCACCACATCCTCCTTCCCAAGGGATTCATCCAAGGGCAGAAGCTCCAGGAAACCCTGCGCCAGCTGACGCTGCCGTTCAGCAACACCACGAATTTCGACCAGCTGCCGACGCCGTTTCGCGCCGTGGCGACCGATCTGGTGAGCGGAGAGGCGGTGCTGCTCGACCGCGGCGACCTGTCGATCGCGATGCGCGCCAGCATTTCCGCTCCGGGCGTGTTTGCTCCCGTCGATTATCACGGGCATTTGCTGGTCGACGGAGGCTTGGCGGAGAACCTGCCCATCGATGTGGCACGCGCCATGGGCGCGGACATCCTGATCGTCTCCGATGTCAGCTACCCGCTGCAGCCGCGCGATCGACTCGATTCGGCGCTGTCGATTTCCAATCAGATGCTGGCCATCCTGGTGCGCAAGGATTCGGACCGGCAAAAGGCAACCCTCAAATCGCAGGATATTCTCATCGAGCCCGCGCTGGGCTCGACGACCGCCACCGATTTCACCGCAGCCGCGTCCATGATCACCCAGGGCGAGGCTGCGGCGCGTGCCATCGAGCCGCGGTTGGCGGCGCTGCGCGAGCCGGAAAGCGCTTATCGCGGCTATGTGGCGCGCCGCGAGGTGAAGCAGCCTGGACTCCCGCTGATCCGGTTCGTGCGCGTCGATGCGGAGTCCAAGCGCTACGAAAAAACCATCCTGGCCGAGATGGAGCCGCTCATCGGCAGGCCGCTCGATCTCGATGCGGTCGGTGCGCGAATCACCGAACTTTACGGCCTGGGGTACTTCGAGACGCTGGACTACACGCTGGTGCAGCAAGGCGAGGGCGAGGATCAGCAATACGGGCTCGAAGTACGTGCCCGCCGCAAATCGTGGGGCCCCAACTACGTGCGCTTCGGCTTGAACCTCGAGGACAATTTCCAGGGGGACAGCCAGTACAACGTCGGAGCGCAGTTCTTGATGACCGAGATCGACGATCTCGGCGCGGAGCTGCAGACGAACCTGCAGATCGGCAGCGATCCGAGAATCACCAGCGAGTTCTATCAGCCGCTCGATGCGCTGCGGATCTGGTTCGTGGCGCCGAGCGCGCGCATCGAGGCCCGCGATCTGCCGATTTTCGTGAACAATCTCGAAGTCGCCGACTTCCGCGATCGCGAGGTGGAAGGCGACATCGATTTCGGCCGCAATCTCGGCAACTGGGGCGAAATCCGCCTCGGCTACCACCGCACGAACGGCTTGACCTACGACCGGTTCGGAAACCCGGACCTCGTCGAGCCGCAATACAACAACGGGGAATATTTTTTCAAATTCAGCTATGACCAGCTCGACAACGTGCATTTTCCACGCGAGGGGACCACGTTCGACGTGCAATGGGATGCGAACCGCACCAACCTCGGCGCCGACACCGCGTTCGACAAGGTGTCGGCCGATTGGCTGACGGCGAGCTCGCGCGGACGCAACACGCTGCTGCTGTGGGCTTCGGCCGGATCCACGCTGGACGGCCATCTGACCACGCGGGACGTGCAGGATTTCTATACGCTCGGCGGTTTGTTCAACTTGTCCGGCCTCGCTCCCCTGTCGCTGCTCGGCCCGAATTACGCCATCGCCCGGGCCATCTATTTTCGCAAGGTCGGGCGCGGCGGAGAGGGCCTCTTCGATGTTCCGGTGTACGTGGGTGCCTCGTTCGAGATCGGCAATACCTGGGAGCGTCGCGGCGACATCAGCATCGGGTCCGCGCACAAGGATGCGTCCCTGTTCGTGGCCTTCGACACGTTCCTGGGTCCGGTCTATATCGGATCGGGGTACGACCAATCGGGCAACGCGGGATACTATCTGTTCCTGGGGCGTACCTTCTAGGCGCCTGCTTTTCTGGAAGCAGGCTTGCTAGAAGTTGCGGCTCTCCGCGAGCTTTTCGACCTTCTCGAACACCAGCGCCGGTTGGTCGCCGATGCGCGAATACTCGTGTTTGCGGGACATGTCCTCCAGCATGCGGTCGCGTTCGGCCGTGGTGAAGAACCAATGCGTCCGCTGCCAGTCGGTGCCCAGCAGCTTCGCAAAGGGATCCCCGGGCTTGAGCCGGACTCGGATGCCGTACGGCTGCGGCAGCATCGGAATGGTGCGGACCATGTTCTGAGAGTTGGCGATTCCCATGATGCGCCCACCATAGCGGAATCGGCCGGTGCTCGCCAGGCCGCGGCATGCAGGCACACCCCCGCGCGCATCGACCGGGGATCGGGCGGCTGATCCGGCGCGGATCGCGTGATAGACTCCGCCGCCTTCCGACGAGGTAATCGATGGCATCATCCTACACCGCCTCCGACATCGAGGTGCTGAGCGGCTTGGACCCCGTGCGCCGGCGCCCCGGCATGTATACGGACACGACCCGTCCGAATCATCTCGCGCACGAGGTCGTCGACAACAGCGTCGACGAGGCGCTCGCCGGTCATTGCGACCGCATCGACGTGACGCTCTTCAAGGACGGCTCCTGCCAGGTCGAGGACGACGGCCGGGGCATGCCGGTGGACATGCATCCGAAGGAGAAGATTTCAGGCGTCGAGCTCATCCTGACGCGCCTGCACGCCGGCGGGAAATTCAACGACAAGACCTACCAGCACTCGGGCGGTCTGCACGGCGTCGGGGTGTCCGTCGTGAACGCGCTCAGCAAGCATCTCGAGGTGTGGGTGCGGCGCGGGGGCAAGGAATACAACCTGAGCTTCGCCGGCGGCAAACCGACCTCCAAGCTCGAGGTGGTCGGCGATGCCCCCAAATCGAAAACCGGCACGACCTTGCGATTCTGGCCGGACCCGAAGTACTTCGACACCGACAAGATATCCGTTCCGAGCCTGAAACAGGTTCTGCGTGCCAAGGCGGTGCTCTGTCCCAACCTGCGCGTCTCGCTCACCAACGAGATCACGGGAGAGCGTGACGAGTGGTTCTACACGGGAGGCTTGCACCAATATCTCGCCGAGGAGCTGGGCAAGGGTCAATGGCTGCCGGCGGAGACCTTCTACGGCAAGCGCGGCATCGACGGGGGGGCGCTCGAGTGGGCGTTTGCGTGGGTCTCCGAGTCCGAGCGGCGCGTCACCGAAAGATACGT
>Ga0182012_10000198_pt1 | contig 68174 bp, 67 predicted proteins | sample 612S2SmetaG_FD_120486 | JGI IMG/M metagenome (GOLD analysis project Ga0182012, IMG submission 120486) | Permafrost microbial communities from Stordalen Mire, Sweden - 612S2S metaG | ecosystem: Environmental > Terrestrial > Soil > Wetlands > Permafrost | place: Sweden: Stordalen | collected... | reverse complement strand
GTCGGCGTCTCGGCCCTTCTCGCATTGACCGGCCGACACTCCTTCCTCAAGGCATTCGAGTCGTTCATCCTCTGTCTGCTCGCCGTGTTCACGCCGTGGAGTGCGATCAACCTGGTCGATTTCTATTGCTTCACCCGGTCGCGCTACGACGTCCCGGCGTTATCCGATCCCGACGGGCGCTACGGCCGATGGAACATGACCGGCATCGTGATCTACCTGATCGGCATCCTGGTTCAAATCCCGTTCCTGGCGACGGCGTTCTACACGGGTCCCCTGGTGGAGCCGCTCGGCGGGGTCGACATCTCGTGGATCGTGGGTCTGATCGTACCGGGGGTGCTCTATTACGCATTCGGGGGCGCTTCCCGTCGCCGCGCGCCGGCCGCGCTCATCCTGCCGGGTACCGACTGACGTCAGCGCAGTTCCACGTGCATGAGCAGATCCGATCGCAGGCGGTAGTTGATCCGCGCCTCGATGTGCGGCTCCTGATCGCAGAGCGGGGTGAGGCGGAAGTGCCGCGACATGACCGCGAGGTGGGTCGCGATCTCGTACATCGCGAGGCTTTCGCCGATGCAATGCCGCGGCCCCACGCCGAATGGAATGTAGGCGAAGCGGTTGCGCGCCGCATTGTCTGCTTCGTTGAAGCGATGCGGGTCGAAGCGTTCGGGGTCCGCCCAATGAGCCGGATGACGATGAATGAAGAACGGGCTGATGAAGACATCCGTGCCGGCCGGAATCGCATAACCCCGCAGCACGTCGGGCTCGATGGTGCGCCGGGTCATGAGCCACCCCGGCGGGCAGAGCCGCAGACTTTCCTTCACGACCTGTTGACCGCAGGTCCACGCCTCGATCTCGTCGATGCCCAGCGTGGTGTCCGGCGGCAGCTCGCGGGCCGAGGCGGCGAGCTCCTCCTGGATCCCGGGATGTCTGCCGAGCAGATACCAGGCCCAGGTCAGCGCCGTCGCCGTCGTCTCGTGACCCGCGACCACGAGCGTCAACACTTCGTCGATGAGCTGCTTCTCCGTCATGGTCTCGCCCGTCTCCTTGTCGCGCGCGCCGAGCGCCATTCCAAAGAAATCGAAGTGCTCTTCGGTCGGATGCGAGCGGCGGCGGTCGATCAGCTCGCGCACGATGCCGGCGAGCGAACGGATTCGATAGGCGAATTTCAGGTCGCGATTGCTGTCGGTATGCACGATGGAGAACGGATTGGCGCCGAAGCGCTCGCGGATGACCGCAAGATCGGTGCCGAAAATCGCGCAAAGATTGATGTCGAGCGTGAGCTCGCTGGCCGCCTCGGTGATGTTGACGGGCTCACCCCGGCGCGCGAGCTCCCGCCAACGCTCGGCGTACTGCGCCGTCACGCCGGCAAGCAGGGAACCGAACAGGTCGATGATACGCCGGTGGAACGCGGGCTGAAGCATCCGGCGCTGACGCTGCCAGAGCGCCCCCTCGCTGGTCATGATGCCGCGCCCGAGCAGAATCGCAATCTGGTCGGTGCCCACGCCCTTGGTGTAATTGCGGTGGTTGGTGAGCAGCACCCGCTTGATCGCCTCGGGGTGGTTCACGACGTAGGTGAAGGATCCCCGTCGCGGCGAAAACACCCGGAAGAAATCGCCGTAATCACGCAGGTAGGCGCGCAGCCGCTCCAGCGATTCCCCGGTGTCGCCCAGGTCGAATGGCTCACCGGGACCGGGGATGTGGCCGAGTGCGGGTTGCTGCAGAGGAATCATGGATCATCCACGCGAAACCGTCGAACGGCGATTGTGGTCCGGCCAGCCGGGCCCGCGATATACGTAGTTTTCACGGCGCCGGTGGGATGGCGCCCGCGGCCGGCCGGGTGTATCCCTGCGGCATGGTCGAGGTGACGTTCATCGATGCCGACGGGGTGCCCTTGGCGGTCAATTCGCCCGAGGGCACCACCCTGATGGAGGCCGCCATCACCCACGATGTCCCCAGCATCGTCGGCTTCTGCGGGGGCATGTGCGCGTGTGGGACCTGTCATTGCTATCCGGCCGCCGACTGGTTGAGCCGCCTGCCGGCCGCGTCGGACAATGAGCAGGACACTCTCAAGCGCGTGCTGGAGCGGCGCAGCGTCAGCCGGCTCGCCTGCCAGATCCGGCTCGACGATCGCCTCGACGGGCTCGTCGTGCACCTGCCCCCGCGCCAGCGCACCCCGTAGCGCCCTACACGTCCAGCATGCGCCTGACCGCACGGCGGGCGCGGCCGGCAATCTCCGGGGCGATCTCGATTTCGTTGCAACCATCCTGCAGCGAGCGCGCAACGCCCGACAGGGTGATGGACTTCATGTAGGAGCACAAATTGCACGGGCGCAGAAACTCGATGCCCGGCAGATCGATCGAAATGTTGTCGGCCATGGAGCATTCGGTCAGCAGCAGCACCCGGCGCGGGCGAGTTTTATGCAGGTACTGAATCATCGCGGACGTCGACCCCACGAAATCGGCCCGTTGCTGGACATCCTCGGAGCATTCCGGATGCGCGAGCACGGTCGCATTGCGTTCGCGGCGGAACTGCGCGATCTGGGCGCCGGAGTATTTCGCGTGGACTTCGCACTCGCCGCCGCTGTTCACCACCTCGATGCCGGTTTTGCGCGCGACATAACCCGCCAGATGGCGGTCGGGCACCATGATGATGCGGGGCACCGCCAGGCGGCGGGCCACGTCGACGGCGTTGGCCGAGGTGCAGCAGATGTCGGATTCGGCCTTGACCTCGGCCGACGTATTTACGTAGGCGACCACCGGTAAATCCGGATAGGCAATGCGCAGCGCATGGACGTAGTCTGCGTTGATCGAATCCGCCAACGAGCAGCGCGCGTTCAGATTCGGCAGCAGCACGCGCTTGTCGGGGCACAGCAATTTGACCGTTTCGGCCATGAAATGCACGCCGCAGACGATGATGGTGCCGGCCCTCGAGGTCGCGGCGAAGCGCGCCATCGCGAGCGAGTCGCCGACGAAATCGGCGATGCCTGCGGTAATGAGCGGTACCTGGTAGTTATGAGCCACGATCTCGGCATCCTGGTCGGCCTTCATCAGCAGAATCTGCCCAAGGTCAGGCCAGTTCGCCACGATCTCCGACTCCGGCATGACGGGGGCCAGGCGGTGGATGAGCTCGTCGAGAACGGCATCCGATAGAGCGTTGGCTACGGGTGAACTCATGATCGCTCCCGTCGTGGAAAAATGGGCCTATCCCACGAGCCTAAGTCCAGGGAGCCACCCGATTTCTGATCTGGATCAGTTTCCGGCGGATCCGGTTGGGCGCTGCGCGCGCATACTCGGCCGGTTCGGGCTCCGGTGCATCGATGATGCATGAGGGAAAGCGCGTGGGATGCGAGCTGTGCGGCCTGTGGCGGATGTGTTTCCCGGGTCGCCTGGCAAATGCCAGCGAGCGGATGAGGCGCGGGCTGCGCATCAGGCGCATGCGGATACCGCGCGGCATGACGCTCTACCGGTCCGGAGAGCGGGTGGAGTCCCTCTACATGGTCCGCAGCGGCTGTATCAAGGAGTTGGACGAAGCCAGCGGCCGTCACGGCTCGGTCATCCACTTCTCCTTCCCCGGAGAAATGTTGAGCCTGCAATGCCTGGGAGTGCCGGTGAGCAAAACCACCGGCGTCGCGGTGGAGCCCTCGTTCATCTGCGCCGTGCCGCTGGGCGCCTTCAGCCAGATGTGCGCCACTTCCGTTGCCGCGACCATCGAGCTCACCCGATTGATCGCGAAGGCGGGGGCGGCGGCGCGGGATTCGCTCACCCTGATCCGCGACAAGGAGGCGCACGAGCGGGTCGCCGGATTTTTGTTGAATGTGTGCGGACGTCTGCAACTGCGCGGAGCCCACGGACGCGAGCTGCGCCTCGGCATGAACCGCGACGACATTGCGGATTATCTGGGGCTGCGCAGCGAGACGGTGAGCCGCTGCTTCAGCGAACTCGCCCGGCGGCAGTTGATCAAGGTTCGAGCCAAGCGGGTCGAGATCGTGCAGATTGCCGAGTTACGCAGGGTATTCCATGGGGGAGCACATGCAGAAAGACGTCCTGCCGATTGAGATCGCCACCGCCGATGCCCTCATCATCGGCGCCGGGCCCGCAGGCCTTTGCTGTGCGCTCAAGCTCGCCGGGGAGGGACATCGAGTCTGCGTGGTCGAGCGGCAGGCGCAACGTTCGATCGCCGAGCCGGAATTCGATGGGCGCGAGATTGCCCTGACGCACCGTTCGGTGCAGACGCTGCAACGGATCGGCGTCTGGGCCGGCATTGCCAGCGAGGACATTTCGCCGCTCGAAAATGCGCTGGTGATGACGGGGCGGTCGCCCCATCGGCTGCATTTCGACCGGCAGAATGCCGGGAGCGGCTCCCTGGGATTGCTGGTTCCCAACCAGTCGATCCGGCGCGCCGCGCATGTCAAGGCCGCCGGGAACCCGCGCATTCAGCTGTTGTGCGAGCGGCAGGTGGCGGATGTGCAGATCACGGCGTCCGGCGTGAGCGTGCGCTTGGCGCCGCACGGCGCCGTGCACGCGCGCCTGCTCATTGCCGCGGACAGCCGCTTTTCCGACACCCGCCGCGCCGTCGGCATCGCGGCCGACATGCTCGACTTCGGCAAGACCATGCTCGTCTGCCGCATGCGCCACGCGGTGGCGCACGAGCAGACCGCCTGGGAGTGGTTTCAGGAGCGGGGCACACTGGCGCTGTTGCCGTTGAATGATCGAACATCCTCGGTCGTGATCACGGTCCCGGCCGCCGAGGCGCGCCGGTTGATGGAAATCGACCCCCAGGAATTCGCGCGCACCGTGGAGGCACGCTTCGAGCACCGGCTTGGGGCGATGCAGCTCTGCAGTTCCCGACACAGCTATCCGCTGGTTGCCGCGTACGCGCGCCACTTCGTCACCGAGCGCTGCGCGTTGATCGGCGATGCAGCCGTCGGGATGCACCCGGTCACGGCGCATGGCTTCAATCTCGGATTGCAAAGTCTCGAGCGCCTGGCGGCGGAACTCGGCCGGGCCGCCGCCGCCGGGCTCGACATCGGATCGCTGGCGGTGCTGCGACGCTACGAAGCGGCCCACCACCGGGGCGCGCGCCCCTTGTACCTCGCGACCAACGCCGTGGTGCGTCTGTACACCGATGCCCGGCCGCTTCACACGCTGGTACGCACGGTGGGTCTCAGGCTGGCGGACCGCCTGCCGCCGTTCAAGCGCGCGGTCGTCGCTTCCTTGACGGATTTGTCCGGCTAATCGACGAGTCGCCTGCCGGGGCGCTTCCCGCCTGAGGTCGATGCTAAACTGCGGGGGTGAAATCACTGGGTACACGCGCCGAGGGTGCGCGCCTCGAACGCATCAAGGCATCGCCCCTCTGGGTAAACGATCGCTTTCAGAACGTGCATCCGATTCTGCCGAATTTGCGCGATTCGTCGGTGCCCATGCCCTCTCTCAAGGATTTCATGTTCGGCGGCGAACGACGGGTGCCGCCCGCACCGTTGCCCTCGATGAACCCGCTCGAGATCTGGGACAGGAAGCCGCAGAGCGGTTTGCGAGTCACCTGGCTCGGGCACTCCACGATGTTGATCGAGATTGACGGCGTACGCATTCTCACCGATCCCGTCTGGGGCCCCCGTGCCTCGCCGTCCGTGCTCGTCGGACCGAAGCGATTTCAGCCGGTACCCGTCACGCTGCGTGAAATGCCGCCCGTCGATGTGGTCGTGATCTCGCACGACCACTACGATCATCTCGACTACCCCACCATCCGCGCACTGGCCAAAACCGGCGTGCCGTTCGTGACGTCGCTCGGCGTCGGAGCTCACCTGGAATATTGGGGTGTGCAGCCCGAGCGCATCACCGAGCTGGAATGGTGGGACTCCTGCAGAGTGTCCCATTCCGAAATTGTCCTGACCGCCGCGCCGTCGCAACATTTTTCCGGGCGCGGGTTCAAGGACCGCAATGCGACCTTGTGGTCATCGATAGCGGTTCGCTCGCCGAATCACTCCGTGTTCTTCAGTGGAGATACGGGTCTGACGACGGAGTATCGATCCATCCGCGAGAAGCTCGGCCCCTTCGATGTCGTGATGCTGGAAATTGGCGCCTTTCATCCGAGTTGGGGCGATATTCACCTGGGGCCGGAGAATGCGCTGCAGGCGCACGCCATGTTGGGCGGGATATTCATGCCGGTGCATTGGGGTACCTTTGCGCTGGCGATGCACGCCTGGGACCAACCGGCGGAACGCTTGCTGGAGTTCGCGCCCCGCACCGGCGCGCAGTTGCTCATGCCCCGGCTCGGCCAACCGGTGGAACCGGCCCATGCCGGGTCCGTCGAGCCTTGGTGGCGGGAAGTCGAACACCCCGAGCGTCCGCCCGGTTCCGCCACCGAGGATCCCGTCACGGTGTCCACGTCGGTCCAGTGGCCGCTGGATTAGCGCATCCCTCAAGCAGTCATGCGCTGCAGCACCGAATCCCGATCGAGCAAGCGATGCTTCAGCGCTGCCCCGATGTGCCCGGCGACCAGAACCGCGAGGATGACTGCGCCGCCGTCGTGGATGGCGTCCGTGAGCAGCCGCAGCGCTTCGTTCTTGCCGATCAACACGGGCAGATTGAACAGCCCGAAAAAGCTCACCGGATGAGCGCCCGCCATTCGGTGCACATAGCCCGAGAGCGGCTGGACGAACATCAGCACGTACAAGATCCAGTGCAAGACGTGGGCGGCGGCTCGTTGCGATTTTGAGATGCTCGCGGGCAAAACCGGGGGTTGGTGGGTGAACCGCCAGCCGAGTCGAAATACCGCCAGCGTGAAAATCAGAATTCCTATCGAGGCATGGTAGAAGAGCACGTTATTGCGCTGCGGACTGGGGTTGGCCAAGGTCTCCATGAGAAAGCCCACGGATAAATTCAGCAAGATCAAAGCCGCCATCGCCCAATGGATGGCGATGGCCGCCTTCGTGTAGGTTTGCGACTCCACTTTTTCCGACATCTCCCTCTCCTCGGTTGCGGTACGGCGAGAGGACTTCCGGTCGGAGCGATTTATTCCATTGCTATCCGGCGTTGTCGTGGGTGTCGAGATTCTGCAGCAACCGCACCAACCCATCGATCTCGCCCCAGCCGGCATCCGAGACGGCGCAATACACGAGATTGCCCGCGCCCCAGAAGCTCAAGTGATACCCATTGCGGGTGGTACGCTTCGGCAAACCGGTTGGGGTCGCCGCCCAGCTGAACACGTTGATGACATGCGCGCCATGCTGATAGACCACCACCGCGGCGCGTTGATGATCGAGGTAATCCGCACGGCCGCCCACGAGTCGATACCCTTGTTGCGCGAAGTCCGCGACCACCGGCGATACATCGGCATGCCCCGCGAACCACGGCTTGACCGTGTGCCGGTCGGTGGATGCCACATCGATCAGGTGATCCGGCATCAACGAGCGCACGTGGGCACTGACCAGGTCATTGAGAAGTAAATTGGAGGCCGGCGGCGCCAGGAAAAGGAATACGAGGCCGGCGGCGATCGCGGTGCCGCCGATGGCGCTGAACACGCCGTTCCAGAACGGCCGCGAGCGCCAGTCCGCGAGCGCCTTGTTTGCAGCTGCCTGCGAGCCATTTGCGGCGCTTGCCCCATCGAGCGCCCGCATGATCCGGGCGCGCAGCGCCGACGGAGCCGTCTCGTAGGTCGAATCCTGGCGCAGCGCGATGCGCACCTGTTTCAGGTCGTTGCATAGCTCACGGCACTCGGCGCAGGCCTCACAATGGCGCTCGACTTCCGCGGCGCGGATCGCGTCGAGCTCCCCGTCGAAGAGCGCCTGCACCCGCAGCGATTCATCGCACGGCATGCGGTGCTCCTGCGGTCTCTTTGAGCCATCGCGCCTTGAGCGCCGCCCGTGCCCGCGCCAAACGAGACATCACGGTGCCGATCGGTATGTGGATGACCGCAGCAATTTCGCGATAGTCCATCTCCTCGATCTCCCGCAGCATCAAAATCTCGCGCTGCTCTTCCGGCAATGCCGACAGGAGCCGATCCAGCGTCCGCTGCTCGTCCCTGCGAATTGAAGCACTCTCCGGGTCGGGCGTGGCCGCGACCAGGGCGCGGCCGTCCTCTGCATCGTGCTCCTCCGGAAGCGGCACCGAGGCGCGCCGGCGTTGCTGCTCGAGCGCGGTCAAATGGCAATTTCGCACGATCGCCAGCAGCCACGCCTTCGCATCGGACCCCCGCAGAGCGTCAAACCCCCGAAACGCGCGCAAGATCGCCTCCTGAAGGATGTCATCCGCATCGGCAGGTGACTGCGATAGCCAGCGTGCGAACCGGTACGCGGCGTCCAGGTGCGGCAATACCCGCGCCTCGAAAGCGCGTCGCCGCTCATCCATCGAGAGGCTCGCACAACGGGTTCACGGCACGTGCCTTCACCCGGGGAAGACTCGGCCGGCCACCGATTTATTCCCCCGCCCGGCCGCAGCGTCCGAACGCGTAAAATTCTGCACACAGAAGCGCTTCCCGGACGGCAGCTCGATGACCGTGGAGTCGGCGGCCGCAAAGCCCACCTCCCCCGCGGCATGGGACAGTGTCTCAGGTGTCACCAGTGTCATGGCCGAGGCCAGGCGGCTCAGCGATCCGTAGGGCGAAGGCGAGACCGCGGGAATGATCGAATGGGGAAGTTGCAACACCGTCGTCAGAACCGCGTGGGGCCGCGAGTTTCGCCGCAAGGTCTTCAGGGTCGATGGCACATCGACGTACTCGAACAGCAAGGCTGCATACGTGAAGTCAACCGGGCCGTACACCAGCGACTCTGATTGCACATCCGCGCAGACGAGCTCGAGCCCCGGTAGCCTCCGCGCATGCCGGGCTCGGGTTCGCTCGATATAATCCGGATTCACATCCAGGGCGACGACGCGCGTGACCGTGCTGCCACCGATCCTATCGAGACCGTTACCCCCGGCGCATCCGATGACTGCGATACTCGCCGGCGTCCATCGCATCAAGGCGCGCTCGAACTGATCCGCGATCATTGGCGCCTGTCCAACCGCCGGCAGGGACATGTGGCCTTCGTAGTCGTCGAGGGGAATGTCCAACCAGCTCATTGCGCTTTTCCGAGTTGGCGTGTGTTGGCCGCCGTCGATGGCGACCTGAGGCGCATCGACTCTACTTCGTGCTTTCCGCGCAAACCGACTCCCCCTTGTCGAACACGATGCGCCAGGTATGAGGCGCCTCGAGCCGCCAGATCGAATTGAACCGACCCACGATTCGGTCATTCACCCTCACGGGTCCCGTGCTCAACGCCAATTTGCCCGACGCCAGCACCTCGACATGATCCGGCGCCCACGAGAACGGCGCCTTGGCCCCGCGGAATAGGGGCTTCCAGGCCGCCGACACTTCCTGCGGACCGTGTTCAATCTTGTTGCCATCGAAGAAAACCGCCTCGGCCGATAAGTGACTGACGAACGCGTCGAAATCCCGATCTGCCATGGCTTTGGCGAAGGCCATTTCGGTGCTGCGCACGGCCTCCTCGGCGCCGGCCACAGTCGCGCCGCTGGGCGGCACCGTGGCCGCGCACCCCGTCAGGATCGAAAGCGCGGCGATCGGCAGAGCGCGGCGTCCCATCCCCGCGATACCATGGAGTTCATCGTGCCGCCGTCGCGTTGAGGATTGTAAGCCGCGTTCTGTCATAGCTGTCCCTTCCGCGATAGTTGAAGGCGCCATTTTGCCCCAACCTCGGGGGTGCGTCCCCTGTCGCCACGTGGGCGGCGGGCGCAAAACTTACACGACACGGCCGCCGATGTGCACTGCGACGGGCGAACTCCGGATCTCCGCCCCTGTGCGCTGCCGTACAGAGACCGTAGCCAGGCATAACGTACTATGCGGCATGCTTCCTGATTTTCTCTTGGCGAATCGCACGCTCTTGATAGACCGTTGTCGTGTCATGGTCAGCAGCCGGTCCGATCCAAAGGCCACTGATGCGGAGCTGGCCCACGGGATTCCGATGTTTCTCGATCAGCTCGTAGAGACGCTCGTACTCGAGCGGCAACCCGGACCTGAAGATCCCCTTGAAGAAGGCAATGCCCGCGGGAGGTTTTCTTCGGAGCTCACCGCCACGGCCGCTCTGCACGGTCATGATCTATTTCGCGCAGGGTTTACCGTTGAGCAGGTCGTCCGGGACTACGGCGATGTCTGTCAGGCCGTCACAAACTTGGCCCATGAAACCGGCGCGTCGATTTCGGTCGATGAATTCCGGACATTCAATCGCTGCCTCGATAATGCAATCGCCGGCGCTGTCACCGAGTTTGCAAAGCACGCTCCTGCGTCGGACGACGAGAGCCTTAGAAGCTTCAACTCTCGCCTCGGCCCGCTGGCACATGAACTACGAAACTACCTGCAGACGGCAGTTTACGCGGCAAAAGCAATCAGGGCAGGTACGAGCGGAATCGGCGGGGCGACCGCTGCGGTTCTTGATCGAAGCTTGATGGCGATGGGTAATCTGATCGACCGCTCGCTGGCGGAAGTACGGGTCACGGCCGGCTTGCCGCCCCGAGTGCAGCCCATCTATCTAGCCAAGTTCCTGGGAGAAGTCGAAGCTGCAGCGTCGCTCGATGCGCGAGCTCGCGAATCCAGATTCCGGGTCGCGCCGGTAGTTGAGGATATTCAGGTCATCGCCGACCCGGAGATGCTGGCGGCAACGGTTGGCAATCTGCTGCATAACGCGTTTAAGTTCACGATTCGCCACACGGAGGTCTGGCTTCGGGGTGCGGCGTCCGGCAATCGCGTCTCGATTGAAGTCGAGGATCATTGTGGTGGACTTCCCGAGGGAGCGCAGGAAAAACTGATGCGGCCTTTCGTTCAAGCCGGTGCGGATCGATCGGGACTTGGACTGGGGCTCGATATTTGCAGGCGCAGTCTGGAAGCAATGAAAGGTGAGCTGACAATCCGTGATTTGCCCGGTTCAGGGTGCATATTCACGATCCATTTGCCCCGACATACCGGCACCTGACCATCCCGTGGCGGAGCGGTCGCACCGGTCGGTGGCGCACGGGAGCTCTCTGCCCGCGGCACCTTCGGCTTCGGCGATCAAAAAAAATTCCAATCGATTCGAACCACGTTGATTAGGCGTTAGCGGGCTTACTGTCCGCCGTGTGCGACGCGCATCGAAGTGCTGTCCCCATACCAAAGCAAGTCCCAGTTGCGCCAGAGAACAGGGAATAAAGATCCAGCGCCCGCTTTCGGCCGGCCGAAAGCGGTAGATCGCCGTGCAGGTTGTCCTTCCGGCTTCCAGTCATTCGCGGAGCGATTTGACCGGCTCGCCAAACATTGTACACTTTCGGTGTACACGACGGAGCAGCATATGAAACACGTGGGCATCAGGCAGGCAAGACAAGATCTACCTGATTTGATTGACCGGGCAGAGGCCGGCGAAGAGATCATCATCACCCGCCAAGGGCGGCCTGTTGCAAAACTTATTGCTGCTCCCCGAGACCCGATACCTCTGCCTTCCCTTACAGAATTCAGGTCCAGGGTTGGTCGATCTGGTACTCCCGCCGTGCAGCTGATTCGTGATGAACGCGACGCCCAGTGAAGGCGTCTATGTGGACACCAGCGTTCTCGGTGCGTACTACTGTCTCGAGCCATTGAGTGAGAAGGCGGAGTACGCTTTGCGCAAGATCCCGGGCCCAGTCATCAGCAGCCTGAGCGACGTTGAGTTTTGTTCGCTGATTTCAACAAAGCGCCAGCTGAAAGAACTGGGTGAACGTCAGGCGAATGAAATTCTCGCACTATTCGATTCGCACGCGGCGCAGGGATTTTATCGTCGGATCTCGCTGTCGGCCGCTCATTTCCTCAAGGCGCGTCAACTGATTTCGGATGCCGACAATGGTCTGCGGACGTTGGATGCTCTGCATTTGGCGGCGGCGGTTACGGAATCCCTGACGATGCTTACGGCCGACCGCAACCTCGCCAAGATCGCCAAGAGATTCAAAACGGATGTCATCCTCATAAAATAGAAAGCTTGAGCTCATCGGGCTCTTCCCGGCCACAACGGGACGCCGACGATTAAAAAAATGACCGGCGTGAAGCGGACGCTGAGGAGCTGCGATGTTTTCATGAGTTCCGCGCACGCCGACATATCCCTACCGGCACCCGAGCAAACGCCGCAGACGGTCTCGATTGCTTTTAAAGACGCTCAAAAATCTTCGGCTCGATAACTTCAAGGTCATTCGAGATGACCTAAAGAGACAAGACCCGCAGCAATCCGTAACTCTGCTATTTGACGTAGGTTCGGATGATGACCGGCGATTCGGACAGCTGCCTCGTGTCCAGCTGACATTCGATGCCCGCAAAATAAACCATGCTCTAATTACGCGGCGGACGAGTGATAGCGGCTACTTTTCAGACCAACTGTGCCCTGGACGAATCGGCAGTTGACAATTCGACCGGGCTACCCCGAACCGCACGGTCGCGACCGGCGGCTGTGGCTCAGCTGCCGACGTATTCCTGGGACGCAGATTCAGAGTGAACTTCGCGTCCGCGACTGCGCGTCCTGAACGGCCTCGCGGATTGCGGGCGAAAGCGCGGCCGGCCGGTGCTCCGCGACGATGCTGGCGAGGTGCCGGTCGATGCGCTCGAACAGCTCCAAGTCCGGCCTATCGCCGGTGCTCAAGGGGATGTGAGGTCCCAGGTAGCGCGCAGGCCAGATCTGATCACGGCAATGAGCGGCCGTGTGCGTCTGGGCCAGGTAGTTGCCGCGCGGCCCCACCTCGCCGGCGAGGCCGAGTGCCAGGGTGTCGGAGTCGATCCTGACGCCCTGCCACAGGGTGCGCAGCAGTCCCGCCAGCTCATCGCAGAAGCACAATGCCTGCAGCGAGAATGTCATGCCTTCATCCAGCGAACCCAGGTAGTCGAGCGTTGCCGGGCGGCTGTAGAAGGCCTGCATCATGCCGGCCGAAATCTCCCAGACGGCGTCCTGGTTGAAGCGGCGCGCAACCGAGGGACCGGCGAATCCGGTGAAGGATGGAATGCCGAGATGGCGCCGCACCTGATGCGCCGCCATGTCCGCCAGCGATGCCTGCGGGAAATTCCCGATACCGCCGGTCGAGGGCTCCATGAAGCAGACATCGGAGCTGCCGACGACGAAGGAACCGCGGCGCGCCAGCTGACCAAGCACCATCGCCGCGAAATCGGTGGCGAGGCTGTTCGCCATGCAGCCGGCCAGGGTGATCGGGCTCGAGGCGCCGCCGATGGGCAACGTGCCGACGCTCATCGGCACGCCGGCACGCGCGCCTGCGATGATCTGGTCGCTGTGCGTTTTCCAATAGGACAGCGGCAGCGGCGTGACGATTTGCAGAAAGTACGGCTTCTCCGCGAGCGCCTGCCGCGAGCCACGCACTGCCGCCGCCATGTCGATGGCCGCCTCGAACGACTCCGGATGCTCGCACAGATACTCGAGGGGCTTCGCGGTATTGTCGATCAGGATGGCAAACTCGTTGATCTCGCCGGACATATCCGAGCGGGGCACATCCTTGCAGGCCACACACACCGCGTCGATGTGGGGCAGCGCGTCGGCGACGCGGGCGATGGTGGCCAGATCATCGCCGGTGCTTTCACGCCTCTCCCCGCTCGCCGGATCGAAAATCTTGATGCAGGTCATGCCCGGCATGAACCAGGTGTGCGCCGTGTCGAGCTCGATGTGAGCGCAGCCCGCGCGATCCCAGAGCCGCGCGCTCTTCGCCATCGTCGCCAGCGCGGTGCGCACCAGCGCCGGATCGAAGCGGACCACCCCGTCCGCGCTGACATCGCAACCGGCCGCGTCCAATAGATCGATCGCCTCGGTACCCGGCTCGAATGCGCACCCCGTGTCGCGCAGGAGCTGCAGGGCCGCATCGATCAGCAGCTCCACGTCGCTTTTCGGCAGTAGATCGTAGGCGGGGGTGTAATCGGCGTGGCGCCCCCGATCGAAGCTTTTGGCCGCGATCACGGGTGCGCGCGGACGCCGGCGCCTGGGCAGTGTTTCTTGCATGGCCATTTCTCTATACGCTGGTCGAATTCCTCAGTCAGTCCGTACATCCCACATGGACAGGACTGCGACCGTTGTGGCTGCATGATCGAAAGGACGAAGAAATGAGAATCGAACCACGCTATGCGCCGCTGTTCGAGCCGCTGAAGATCGGGCCCGTCACCGCGCCGAATCGCTTCTACCAGGTGCCGCATTGCACGGGCATGGGCCATGCCTTGCCGCGCACGCTGGCAGCCATGCGCGGGGTGAAGGCGGAGGGCGGCTGGGGCGTCGTCTGCACGGAATACTGCTCGATACATCCGAGTTCCGATGACCACCCCTTTCCCTTCGCCTCGATCTGGGACGAAGGCGACATCGCGAATCTGACCGCCATCGCCGATTCCGTCCATGCTCATGGCGCCCTGGCGGGCATCGAGCTCTGGCACGGTGGAAGCTATGTGGGAAACCTCGCCTCGCGGGTTCCGTCGGTCGGTGTCCGTTCGATGCCGTGCCGCGAGGATCCCATCCAGTCGCAGCGGATGGACTCCGGCGACATCGGCCGCTTCAGGCAGTGGCACGCCCAAGCGGCGCTGCGGGCCCGCGCAGCGGGGTTCGACATCATCTATGTCTATGCCACGCATGGATACCTCGTGTCCGAATTTCTGTCGCGCAGCCTCAACGACCGGACCGACGAGTATGGCGGCTCCCTGGAGAATCGCTCGCGGCTGTTTCGCGAGCTGCTCGAAGACACCCGGGACGCCGTCGGGGACCGCTGCGCGGTGGCCACGCGCTTCAGCATCACCGGTCATGGCGAGGCGCACGTGAGCGGCGAAGAAGCCGAGGAGATTCTCGCAACCCTGGGACCGCTTGCCGATCTCTGGGACATCGTGATCGATGACTATGAGGAGGAAATGGGTTCCTCGCGCTTCGTGAAGGAAGCGGCATTCGAGTCGCGTGTGCGGCGCGCGCGCGAGCTGACTGGACGGCCGGTCGTGAGCGTCGGCCGATTCACCTCGCCCGACATCATGTTGCGCCAGGTCAGGAGCGGCGTACTCGACCTCGTCGGCGCCGCCCGCCCTTCCATCGCCGATCCCTTCCTGCCCACCAAGGTCCGTGAGGGACGCGTCGACGACATTCGCGAGTGCATCGGCTGCAACATCTGTTACGCCCACAACTATCGCGGTGCAGCCCTGCGCTGCACGCAAAATCCCACCATGGGCGAGGAGTGGCGCAGCGGCTGGCATCCCGAGCGCGTTCCCGCCGGGCATGGCTCGGTACTGATCGTGGGTGCGGGACCGTCGGGACTGGAAGCCGCGCATATTCTCGGCAAGCGGGGTTTTACGGTCACGCTGGCGGAAGCGGAGCACACGCCGGGCGGCCGCGTCACGCGCGAGAGCCGTCTGCCCGGTCTGGCCGAGTGGGCACGCGTCCGGGATTACCGCACGGGTCAGTTGAGTCGCATGAACAACGTGTCGACCTACCTCGGCAATCGCTTGACGGCGGAGGATGTGCGTGGATTCGAGGCGGATTATGTGTTGATTGCCACAGGAGCGCGCTGGCGCCGGAGCGGTGTCGGCCGGTCGCACGCGCTGCCCTTGGCGACTCTTCGAGGTCAGGTGCTGAGCCCCGACGACGTCATGGACGGCGCGCGCCCCGGGGGCATGGTGACCGTGTTCGACGATGATCACTACTACATGGGTCCGGTCGTGGCGCTCGAGCTCGCGCGCATGGGGGCCAAGGTTCGCTACGTCACCAGCGAAGGGACTGCGGGCGCGTGGAGCGCCTATACGGCCGAACAGTTTCGCACGCAGCGGGAGTTGCTCGAGGCCGGAGTGGAGATCATCGCGAATCATGTCGTGGAAGGCTTTGACGGCGCCGCCGTCGCGCTCGGCTGCGCCTATACGGGACGAAGTCACACGCACGATGCGCAGAGTCTCGTGCTGGTCACATCGCGCGAACCGCAAGACTCGCTCTACCAGGAGTTGGTGGGGTCGCAAGGGGATGAAGCATCCTCCCGGATCATACGCATCGGCGACTGCCGCCAGCCCGCCCTCATTGCCTCGGCGGTCTATTCGGGCCACAAGATCGCCCGGGAGCTGGGCGGGCAAGTGGACGCGCTGCCGCGCGCGCGCGATCGCGTCGAAATCGGACCTGGCTGAACCAGTCCGCAGACGAGGCTCGGCTGACGCATGCCCGATCGGATGCGCAATCAGCGGAATTGACCTGCCGTCCGGCGCGCGGCAAATTGACGTGATTTCGCAAAGGAGGTTGGCCATGACCGATACTCAGGCGTCTGACATCGTCGAACACGCCTCGCCGCTCCCCTTCGATCCCACCGTCGAGCGTCTCGTGGACGCCATGGCGAAGCGCGGTCTGACCGTCTTCGCCCGCATCGATCATGCGGCGAATGCGCGGGCTGTCGGGGCGGCGATGCCGCCGGCTACGGTGCTGATCTACGGCAATGCGAAGGGTGGCACTCCCATCATGCTCGTCACGCCGCAGGCGGCCCTCGATCTGCCGCTGCGCGCGCTTGTACAAGAGCGGGCGGATGGGAGGGTTGTGGTGGCCTTTCATCCGATCGCGGCGATGCTCGGCCGGGCGGGCGTGCCGGCCGAGGCCGCCGAACGACTCGAGCCGGCGCAGCGCATGCTCATCGAGGCCCTGGGAACGTAAGCGCGCCCCCTGGCCAGGTGAGCGCTTACTTCAGCCAGCCCGCGATCGCCGCGGCATCCCACTCTTGGATGATCGGTGGGTTGAGGTTGAAATTGCTGTAACGGATCCACGTGGGGCGCACGCGCCAGTAGACGAGGCCCGGCCAGGACTGGCGGGTGGGTCCGTCGGGGAAACGGTCGAAATAGTAGGCCCGCACGTCCGCCAATTCCGCCTCGGTGGGGATCTCGGCAACACCTTCGTATTGCACGGTGCGCTCATGCTCCCAGCCGATGACGAACGCGACACGCGGGTTCTTCACCAGGTTCTGATGCTTGCGCGACTGGGTCACGGTATCGAATAACAGTTCCCAGCGGTCCGTGATGGCGACCCCGAGTACGGCGGCTTGGGGAGCGCCCTGCGGCGTGACAGTCGCCTCGATGGCCCAAGGCTGGGCTCGCATGTAGGACAGCAGCTGAATCGGCGTGAGGGGCGCATGATGTTCGCTCATCGGTGTATTGTGCCCCAGGGCTGGGCCGTCGACAGTTGTGGAAACCCGAGGGTCGGCGACGGTCGCCCCGTGATCGATTTGCGCAGCCGAGCCCCTACCTCATAACGATCAGGCCAACCATGAGGGAAAGCCGCAGGCGGGGGGCCGCTGGTGACCATAGCAAAGCTGACTTGGATCACCATAATAGGGGTACGCAGATGGTAAAGTCCCTGACCGCCCCCATATTCGAGACAACGCGGTCGTAAGATTGCATCGTTTTCCAGGAGAAACGAATGAATGAGCCGACCGGCCGCTTGCCGCCCCGCAATTGGCCCGCCTTTTTGATGTTTGTCGTCACGTTGGGAATCGCCGTCACGCTGGTTCCCTGGTATGGCATCGCGCACGGTTACTCGCTCGCCGCCTGGGTCTCCTTCGCGGTGCTCTTGAGCGTCACCGAGCTGTCGATCACCTGCGGCTACCACCGCCTGTTCTCGCACGCCACCTATCAGGCCCATCCCGCCATCAAGGCGATCTTTCTTCTATTCGGAGCAATGGCTCTGCAGAACAGTGCATTGATCTGGAGCGCCGGCCATCGCGTACACCACCGCTTCATCGACGATCCCGAAAAGGATCCGTATTGCGCGCGCCGTGGTTTCTGGTTTTCGCACATTGGCTGGATGCTGCGCAACTACCCCAGCGGCGACCCGGATTTGAAGTACGTGCGCGAACTGCAGAACGATCCGCTCGTGGCATTTCAGCATCGGCATTATCTCGCGCTCGCGGTCGGCATGAATGTGGGTGTGCCGCTGCTGCTGGGCTGGGCGTTCGGCGACGTTATCGGCATGGTGTTGCTTGCCGGAGTTCTGCGTCTCGTCATCAGCCATCACCTGACATTTTGCATCAATTCCCTGGCGCATATCGTCGGCACCCGCCCCTATACGACGACGAACACGGCGCGCGACAATGGGGTGGTCGCATTGCTCACGTTCGGCGAGGGATACCATAATTTTCATCACCAGTTCGCGCACGATTACCGGAACGGCGTGCGCTGGTGGCAATGGGACCCCTCCAAGTGGTTGATCAATGCACTGCACTGGGCGGGTCTCGCCACCAATCTGAAGCGCGTACCCTGGTTCAAAATTCGCCGTGTCATGCTCGAGACCCAGTTTCTCCGCGCGAAACAGGAGCTTGCGCGCCAGGCCGGCTCCCCCCGATTCGATGAACTGCGCCGGCGCGTGGCGGAAGAGTACGACAGCTTCAGCAAATCGGTCGCCGCCTGGACCGCGTTGCGGGAGCACTCGATATCAGACGCAAAGCGTGCGTTGGTGGATCGGTGGGAAAACTCGAATCTGCCGTCCAAGATCAAGGCGCTCGAGGACGGTTTGCACGAACAGTATCGACGCATGCAACTCATCGGAGCCCAATTGGGTATTGCCCGCGCCTGATCGCAAAGCGGCGGCATGACCACCGGTACCTGATGTGATCCCTCGTCAGGGTCCGCACCAGCCCCGCAACAGCCTGGCGGCGACCATCGGGGCTGCCGGCATCGTTTACGGCGACATCGGCACATCGCCCCTGTATGCGGTCGATCAGATCTTCTTCGCGCATGGCGGTGTCGCCGGCACGCCGCAGAACGTGCTGGGAGGCATCTCGCTCGTCATCTGGACGCTGACGATCATCGTCGCCGTCAAATACGCGCTGCTGGTGCTGCCCGCGGACAACGACGGGGAAGGTGGAGTGTTCGCGCTCTACGGACTGCTGCATCAATACAAGGGACGCATCGTCCACCTAGTCCTCTGGTCGTTGATGCTGGGTGCCGGGTTGCTGCTGGGCGACGGCATGATCACACCGGCCATCAGTGTGCTGTCGGCCGTAGAAGGACTGGGCGTTGCCGCCCCTGCGCTTGCCGGTGCCATCGTACCGTTGACGGCGGCATTGCTCGCGATGCTATTTGCCATCCAGGCGCGTGGTACCACCGGCATCGGCCGGGTGTTCGGTCCGATCCTGCTCGTATGGTTCGTGGCGATTGCGCTGCTCGGCGCGGTGCAGATTCGTCTGCATCCGCAGATCCTCGCGGCGTTCAACCCCGTGTATGCCATTGCGTTCCTGCAACATTCGGGCTTCTATCCGGCGCTGCTGATCTTGGGTGCGCTGATGCTGGTGGTAACCGGCGGCGAGGCGATGTATGCGGATCTCGGCCATTTCGGGCTGCGCCCGATTCGGGCCAGCTGGTTCGGCCTCGTATATCCAGCGCTGCTCCTCAATTACCTGGGACAGGGGGCGTACCTGCTCGGCGGCGCGCCGGCCGTCGGCGGCAAACTATTCTACAGCCTGGTGCCGTCCGTGATGCTGTACCCCATGGTCCTGCTGGCGACCGTGGCCACCATCATCGCATCGCAGGCACTGATCTCCGGTGCGTTCTCGTTGACCTCCCAGGCGATCGGGCTGGGCTTGTTCCCGCGCATCCGCGTGCGGCATACGCATCATGCGCACGCCGGACAGATCTATATACCGTTCATCAATTGGGTGTTGTTCGCCGGCTGCATCGCGCTGGTCACCGGCTTTGGTTCGAGTTCGGCGCTGGCCTCTGCGTATGGCCTGGCGGTCTCGGGAGTCATGCTGATCACCTCCCTGGCCATGATCCTGGTCGCGCGATTGCGCTGGGCGTGGAGCCGAACGCTGACGGTCCTGGTCTGGGGACCGCTGACCGCCTGCAATGCGGCGTTCCTGGCGGCGAGCACGCTCAAGATTCTCGACGGGGGTTACGTCCCGTTGGCGCTCGGCTCGATCGTATTCCTGGTGATGGCGACCTGGCGGTGGGGGCGCAAGGCAACCTTCGCGGCGTACCAAGCCAGGCGCACCATGACCGTGGCCGAACTGATTCGTCTGCACCGCGGGGCAACCCATTTCATGGAGCGCACCTCAGTGCTGATGGCGCCCAATCACCTGCGCTCGCAGGCGGATCGGGCACCCGCGCTGTTGCAGCTGATCTGGGATCGGTACGGATTGCTGCCCCGCAATCTCATCTTCGTGGAAGTGAAGCACTCGAAGGTGCCCTACATCCACGGCAATCGATATGCCGTCACGGTGCTCGATCGCCATCCGGTCCGAGGCAGCATCATCAGCGTGGAAGTCAGCTTCGGATTCATGGAGGAGCCGAATGTCGAGCAGGCGCTCTGGGGCATGGCGCGCCACCACGAAATCGCGCTTCCCACCGATCGGCGCGAGTGGATCGTTCATGTATCGAACGAGAATTTGCTCCCCGCCAAGGGCATGAGCTTGCTGCGCAGGATCCGCTTTCGTCTGTTCCTGTTATTGCGATTGGTGTCCCGGCCGGTGTACCACGCCTACGGACTGGGGGATGAGGTGCAGCTGTCGGCGGAAGTGATGCCGGTCAGGCTGCATTAGCCGACAGGCACACCCGCGGCGTATGACCATTCATCCCACGGCGCCGGACTTGCGAATGCAAGCTTCAGTCGTTCGATGAACAGCCGCGTCTTGACGTTGACGTGCTTCGCCGTGGGAGTAATCGCATGCAGCGGTAGAACGGGATTGCTGTACGCGGGCAGCACCGGGACGAGCGCGCCTGAGGCCAAGTGCGGCGCAAACACGAAAGTTGGACCATAGACGATGCCGAAGCCGCAGAGTGCAATCTCGGTCATCATGCCGGTGTTGTTGGCCATGAAGCGGCACCGGTATTGAAGCTCGGTTGCCTCACCGCCGCCATCCACGAAAGTCCACTGCGCGGTCGTCACGTCCCCGATGTATCCGATGAGTGCGTGCGTCTTGAGCTCCGCCGGTTTTGCGGGGGCGCCGGCAGATGCCAGGTAACCCGGAGAGGCGCAAGCCATCAGACGGCAATCGGCAAGCTTGCGGGCGACCAGATCGGAATTCGGCAATTTGCCGATGCGTATGGCGAGATCCATGCCCTCCTCGACCAAATCCACGAATCGGTCTTGTAGATGGAGGGAGACGTCAACCTCCGGAAATTCTGCCATGTAGCTCGCGGCAATCGGCCCCAAATATAGGGCGCCAAATGTGATGGGGGCCGTGATCTGCAAGGTGCCGCGTGGCGCGGCCTGCCTGTCGGCGGCCTCGTCGTCCGCGTCTTCCAGGTCCTCGAGGATGCGTTTGCCCCGGGCGAAGTATGCTTGACCCGCATCGGTGAGGCTCAGCCGGCGCGTGGTGCGGTGGACGAGCCGGGCGGACAGGTGTTCTTCCAGTGCCGTGAGATATCGGCCGGCCATGACGGCGGATAGGCCAAAGCGCTTTCCCGCGGCGGCGATGCTGCCCTCTTCCACGGCTGCCACAAAGACCGACAAGCTCATGAGACGGTCCATGCATGGCCTCAATATGTACTGGGAGTTTCGACTGTACATACGCACTGGTCAATTCACAACCAAGACTCGGCTCTGGAAGATCACTGCCAGACGGACCGATGTCCGTTCGTCACCCATTCCCCGGCAGCTTTCATAGGAGTCATCATGAGTTCGAGTGCTACAACCCAAACATCAGCCGATAAGAAATCCGTGCATGTCGTATTGGTCCACGGCGCTTGGGCCGACGGTTCCAGTTGGTCGAAGGTCCTTGCGCTATTGCACGCGAAGGGCATCAATGCAGCCGCGGTTCAGCTGCCTCTGACCACACTTTCGGGGGATGTCGCGACCGTAAAGCGGGCAATCGCATTGCAGGACGGCCCGGTCGTGCTCGCGGGACATTCCTACGGGGGCGCAGTGATCACGGAGGCGGGCAATGATCCGAAGGTCGTGGGTTTGGTCTACGTTGCCGCATTTGCCCCGGGCGACGGTGAATCCGTCGGAAGTGTCGGAAAGTCCTATCCGCCTGCACCCCTCGGCACCGAAATACGGCCGGACGCGGAAGGATTTTTATCCATCAGTCCCAAAGGATTTGCCGAGGACTTTGCGCAGGACCTGCCCGCGAAGGAAATGAGAGTTCTCTGGGCCGCTCAGGGCCCCACGAACGCCGCGGTATTCGGTGCGACGATCTCGAAGGCGGCCTGGAAGACGAAGCCGTCGTGGTTCGTCGTGGCTGACGACGATCGCGCCATTCCGCCCGCGCTGGAAAAGGCGGAGGCCGCGCGAATGAAGGCGACGACGATCAACGTGGCGGCGAGTCATCTGGTCATGATTTCGCATCCGCAAGAGGTCGCGGATCTGATCGAGCAGGCGACCACAGGGGTGGTAAAGCACTGACGGGCGAGGGCGCATCGGAGGGAGATAGCCCGCGTATCTCCCGCGCCTCATGGACCCCATTCCGGCGTTCCATCGCTCACTGCGCTGGTCTGGGTGGGCGTGCTGTCGGGCTTTGGGACCGACCTCTTCCATCACCTGAAAAAGTACGGACTGGATTATCCATTGATCGTCCACTTTCATGCCGTCGCCTTCGTCGGCTGGCTGGTGCTGTTCACCGTGCAGGTGGCGCTGATCCGATCCGCGCGAGCGGACATCCATCGCCGCCTGGGCATGGCAGGCGCGGTGCTCGCCGCGCTGATGGTTGTGCTGGGTCCCGCTACGGCGCTGGTGGTCGACGCCTCTCGATTTGCCGCCACCGGCCGCACGCCAGAATTTCTGGCCGTCCAGTTAACCGACATCCTGGCCTTCGCCGGGCTCACGTCAGCGGGCTGCTGCTGCGTGGGATTCCATCGGCGCATAAGCGCCTCATGTTGCTGGGGCTGATCTATATCAGCGATGCCGGCTTCGCTCGACTCCTCAACGGCATCGTCGCTGCGCCCCTTGGTCAGGGTGTCTGGGGTGAGGTCACGGGACTACCTCGGGAGCGATCTGCTGATGCTGGGCCTCGGCGTCTACGACCTGGCCACTCGCGGCAAATTGCACCCCGCCTATATCGCTGGAGCTGTCTGGACGATCGCTCTGCAATGCACCGCATGGGTACTGCTGGATAACCCAACCTGGAAGGCACTGTCGTTGCATTTGATCGGTCATTAGGGACGGGCAACACCGTGTGCGCTGTCCAACAGACGGGGTCGATCGCCGCGCGCAGACTCGCCTCGATCATGAGACATCCACCAACCCCCGACTGTTCTGCTGCGCAACGTGCGCCCGTCCATGCACTCGCGGTGTGGCCGAAGAGGTCTGCCCATGACCCTCGATTTGTCTAATTCCCAGATCCTCGAGCAGGAACGATGGGCCATCGAACTGCTGGCGCGCGAGACGAACGCCACGATCGCCCGGGTGCAGGAACTGTTTCTCGAGGCCTACAAAAATCTGGACGCGGGGGCGCATATAAAAGCTTTCCTTCCCTTGCTTGCCGGCAATCTCGTCCGGAACATACTGACGGAGCAAAATGCCAGGAGCCACGACGTTTCGGGACCGTCATTGTGACAGGTCGGGGATCAGGCATTTTCTATGTGCGGCTGCCACCCGGCAATGGTTGCCAGTGCGGCAACGGGGCGCTCGACCAGGGGTACCAACCGACCCTGATACACGGCCCCGGTGTTACCATCAAGCGATAGAAAATCGCCTTCCTTGAGTTGCGTATCGCCGATGCGGCACAGGCGACTGTCGGTATCGACCTCGAGCGACGAACAGCCTACCAGACATACTTTTCCGAGCTGCCGGGCGATGACTGCGGCATGCGACGTGCGCCCGCCGGACCCGGTCAATATTCCTTCTGCAAGCGCCATCCCAGCAACGTCGGAGGTGACCGTTTGACGCCGCACCAGGATCGCCGGCGCTCCGGCGGCCGAGAGGCGAGCCACGGCTTGCGAGTCCAGCGCGATGGCACCACTCGCCACGCCGAGGCTTGCGACTTGTGCAATCGCCAATGGCGGCGGCAGGGGCGGCGCGAGATTTGCCCGCACCACGGAATCCAGGCAGATACCCTGGAGGCGAGCCAATGCGTCCGGGGGCTCCACAAGCCCTTCGGTGACCATATCCACCGCAACGGTCACCGCCGCCCAATCGGTGCGTTTAGCGTTCCTGGTCTGGAGCAAGTAGAGCTTGCCGCCTTCCACGGTGAACTCGAAATCCTGAACGTCGTGAAACAGCAATTCGAGTTCTCGGCACAGGTTGTTCAGCTGCGACCAGACGGCTGGTAGCACCTTGGGCAGCCGTTCGTTGTCCGATAGCAGTTGCCGTCCTCCCACGACATCCTCGCCCTGGGCGTTAAATTTGAAATCGAAGTAAAATTCGTGCGAGCCGGTTGCCGGGTTGCGCGTGAAGCCCACGCCCGCGCCGGATTGGCCACCCGCGTTACCAAATACCATCCTCTGAATGGTCACGGCTGTGCCGGCTGCATCGCTGAGGGCGTTGAGCTGGCGGTAGCTCCTTGCCTTGGGCGCATCCCATGAGCGAAACACCGCCGCGGTCGCGGCGCCGAGCTGTTCATAGGGATCGGCTGGAAAGGCGCCGCCGGTCATGGTGCGGTAACAATCGAGCATGGCCAGCGTCAACGCGCGCAGGCTTCGGTGATCAAGCTCGCGTTCGCTGTCCACCCCCGCTGCCTTCAGCTCCTCCTCGACCAGACGGTCAAAGGGTGCCGCCGGCAGGTTGGCCACGACCTCCGCGTAGCCCTGGATCAGCCGCCGGTAGCTGTCCCAGGCGAGTCTTGGATTGCCGGTCATGCGGATGAGCGCGCCCACGGTTGCATCGTTGAGACCCACGTCCAACACCGTCTCCATCATGCCGGGCATCGACACTGCGGCGCCTGATCGCACGGAGACCAACAAAGGCCGGCGAGCAGACCCCAGTTGCAAGCCCGTGGCCGTCTCCAGTTGTTGAATCCCGGCGGTCAATACCTGTTTGATTTGTACCGTCGACTCGGCCGGCGAACGCCGGCACCACGTCGTCGGCAGGACGAAGGCGGCAGGCACCGGCAAGTTCGCATTCATCAAGCGCATCAAGTTCCAGGCTTTGTTGCCGACTTCCGCGGCGCCACCCTTGGGCATGATCGCACCGGGCACAATGGCGTAATAGTCAGCCATCGATGACATCCTCGAGTACATGATCCCGCAGGATCAAGCTGGCATGCTTCAGCGCGTCCGCGGCAGCCTCCAGCTTGTTGCCGATCGCCGTGAACAGATGCAGCTGGCGAAAGTCGACGGAATGCTGAATCGCGCTCCAGGCCGCTGTGCGCTGCACATCATCCGCCTCATGCTCGATGGCGGTTACGCGATCGACGGCCGTCAGGAAATCCTCCGCTTCCAGCGCGCTCGCCAAACGGCCGATCTGGGAGGCGTGCCCCAAGGCCTTGATCCATTCCTGCGACGAGTCGACGAGCAGGTCTGCCAGTCCCTGCAGGGGTTCCAGTGCCTCGCCCTTCAAGGTCTCGATATTCAGCAGGAACGCCGCGTCCTCGAGTTCGTCAGCAGCATTGTCCGCGGCTTCCAGCAATTGCAGGAACACCGCATGCTCGCCGCGGCGGCGCACGGCTTCGCGCGTATCACGGACCAATTGGTCAGCATCGTGCTCGTAGCCGCCGGCTCGCCGCACGTGCTTGTCCCCAATTTCCGCGCCGCTGCGCAAGGCGCTCTGCACCAGGCTGGCGATTTCGAAAATGAGCCCGGCATGTTCGACGGCCAACTGCAGCAGCTGTCGTTCCTCATTATTGAAATGGGCGGACAGCGTCAGCCGCACACGGTCATGAATCAGCGTGCGCGAATCTCCCGCAAGCAGGCCGTCTGTGGCCGCACGGAATGCGCATTTCAGAAACTCGACGGTCTGCGCATCGCCCAGCACGTCGCAGAGCCGGTCACCGAAATGCATCGATGATCCGGCGGTGGCTTCGATCGCCTGGTTGACCATCCCCGCGCCGCCCAGTTCCAGGAAGCCGCGATGCCCGAGCTCGGTCTCGGCGGCCCAGCCCAACAGTACCAGGCGATCCGCACGGCGGAGAAACGATCGCAATTCCTTGCGGGCACGGTTCCAATCGATCAAGAACACCAGGCGCGAGCCAAGAAATTCCAGCAGGTCGGCGCACGCCGCGTGATCCGGGGAATCGTGCCGTCCAGTCGTGAGGTAAAACGGCTCCCTGTCCGCCAGCCGTGCCTGGCGTCCCTGGTCCCATATCAAGGCGCGGCTCTTCAGCATGTCCTGGAAGAATGCAAGCCGCTCAGGATGCACGTCGGTATAGGTGACATCGATCGAAAGAAGCTTCACGTGGATGACGATCACGTGAGCATCGGTGGTGCCGATGTCGTTCTGAATCACGAGCTGATCAGCGGCGCGGGTCGCAGTCGTCGCCAAACCGGGATGCGCAAATTTGAGCTTCGCCGTCCGGTTGACTCCCTTCATGAAGGCCGATACGAGCGGCCGGTCGGCGTCGGCAAGACCGTACGCTGCGGCGCCGTCCACCGTTTCTTCGGCGAGATCCGCCTGCATGGCGTTCAGTTGCTTGTGCATATCCATGACCAGTTGATGCAGGCTGTCCGCATGCGCCGCGCCGATTTGGGTCATTGCAGCGATGGCGTGCGGGTCGAGCAGATCATCGGCGCCGCTCGGGAGCGTACGCAGCAGCCCATCGACTCGAGCAGCGAGACCGTCGATCCGCGAGGCAATCAGCGGGGCGGCCATGATGCGAACGTCCTCCGCGATTCGTCGCAGCAGGCGTGAGGCAGCGGGTACGCAACAGGCTGCGCCCACCATGTGCGATCCGGCCAATGCTCCGTCGAGTTCCGGATCGTCTATGCCGCAAGCCACGCGCTCCTGTTTCAATGTAATCCTGGGGCGATCCGGGTGTTCCGCATGGGATGCCGCCGTTTGCAGGAAGGAAAAGGCGAATTTGATTCTGTCGTTCGCCGCCAGCGCGGCATTCAAGCCGGTCAGGGGCTGCAGCTCTTTTTCGCCGATGGCGGCCAATATCTGTGATTTCATCGCGGTTTTCTTAAAATCTTCGGATGCGGAAGGAAGTGCGGATATATCCGTTCGGAGCGGAAAGACCTCCAGGGTAGAGCGGTGAAGCGCGGCCGGTCTGTACTGTAGACCACCGATGGGGATTTCCGACGAACGCGAAAAGGGCGGTGCGTTCGCCGTCATAAAAATGTCATATGCTGACCGGGAACCCGGGTCGTCGCATCAAATCGGCTACCCGAGTGCTTTCTCGTAGCGCCAAACTTCAAGTGCAAAAGTTCCACCCGGCACTGCGACATCGTCGGTCACCGTCCCAGTCCGGATCCAGCCACATTTTTCGTAAAACCTGGCAGCGCGATCGTTGCCTATGGCGCACGCAAGCCACGGGCTGCGCACGCCGCTTGCGGCGAGCCGGGCTTCGGCGTCGGCCATCAGAACTGCGGCGATACCGGAACCTCGCGCATGGGACGCAACATAGAATTGATACAGCTCGGTGCGTTTCAGATAGTAAAAGCCGACAGGGGTGCCCACCGCTCCGGCTACCCGCACACCAGTCGCGGCAGCTCGAAGTCTCTCCTCAAAGCTCGTCCGTGTCCGCAGCCGGGCGAGCGCCGCCGGTACGATTCGCGCGTGCGCGTCCTGCCAGCCATCGAACCAGATCTTTGCCAGCGAGCTGAGCTCCGCTGGCTCGGCGTCTCGTATGGTTGTACCGGTCAAGGCACCCACGCTGGGCCTCCGCTTTTCTCCAAAGCTCATGACTGGGCTGGTCCTGCGATCGCGGACTGCAGCCATTTTAACCTGCTGAATGACTTTGCCGGGGGATCACGCCGGTTCGGAGCGACCAGCCGCAGCCTGCCTCATCCCGCCGGACCGGTCTCAGCGGGTTTCCGTACGCCGTCAGTACAAGTCCCGATGTGGCCTCGAACAGATGCGCGTACCGTAATAGACGTGAAGGAGTTGCACAAATCATCTGAAACGAGGCACTACCACGATGGACAATCACACAAAACATTCGCGCCGCAAGGTACTCAAGATCGGGGTTACGGCGATCGCCGCCATTCCACTTGCCGGATTCCCCCACCTGGCATCCGCGGCGCAAAACGCTGCCATACGCAAGGCCTTGAAGTTTCAGGAACAGCCCAACGGCGACAAGCAGTGCAGCAACTGCGTCAATTTCCTTCCCAACAAGGACAAGCCGGGGAATAACGACGATGTGAACGGCTGCAAGCTCTATCCGGGCGATTCGGAGATCCCGCCGCACGGCTATTGCTCAGGCTTCGTGGCGAAACCCGCTGCGGCTCACTGAACCCGGGTAGGGGACCGCACTCCTGCCGGCGCATCAGCCGGCAGGTGGCGAAGCCGCGGACTCCTGTCGGTGCGCCAGCGAACCGGGTCGGTCACCAGGGGCCTGGGATAGAACTGCCGCGGGCCCGAATCCCCGAGCGCAACCCCGCGATTCCGGCTGCATTGCATGGTCCGGAGCGCCCGGCCGTGCGAACATGCGCGCATCATTCAAGGGAGCGGATGCGTGAAAAAAATCTTGGTGGCTGCGGTGATCCTGCTGGTGCTCGACCCGGTCGTGGTATGGCTCATGGGATTCGCCACCGAGCAACGGGTCGACGGTCTTGCGGACCAGGCGCAGTTGATGGTGCCGCAGCTTCATCTCGTCCGCAAGACACGGCAGGGCTTTCTCACGTCTGACGAGGACGCCACCTACGAGCTTGGATCGACGCTCAAGCTCACCCGCCACTACCACCGCGGCTGGTACAGCTCCGTCGAGGAAAGCAGCCTCGAAATATCGCGCGCCGCTTACGGTGCGCTGGCAGCCGTCGGGCCCGCCTCGGCGAACATCCCGGCCGGCGGCTCGGGGGCCGCCCCGTTTCGCGTCTGGCTGCGCACGGTGATTCATCACGGGCCGCTTTGCGGCTGGAATTGCTTCGCGCTCGCCGGCGCCGATACCCATGTCACCGTGAGCGGTGCGCTGCAAGCCTCGCTGACACGACTCTTCGGCGATCAGGAGCCGCTGACGATCAGCGCCCGATTTGCCTTTTTGGGCGGCGGTTCCGCGAAAATCTCGAGTCCGGCATTCGAGCGTGCGCAGCTCGACCCGGGCGTGAGCCTCAGCTGGGGCGGTTTCGACGGTACCACGCATTACGGCGCGCACCAGGATTGGTACGACATGGCTGCGACCGCACCGTCGTTGCGCCTCGAAGGGACCAAGGGCACTCTGCAGATCGAGGGAATGAGCCTCGACCTGCGCGGCAAGCGGCTGCTGCGCACGCTTTACGGGGGCGATTCACGCATGGCGGTGAAGCGCTTGAGCGTCGCGGGCACGGAAAATACCCCACAGGTCGCGGTGAATGACCTCGTGATCGCCAATCAGAACGACGCGAAGGATGGTTTCATGAGCGTGAGCTATCAACTCGGCGGGGGCACGATCGCCACGCAGTCGCTCACGCTCTCGAGCGCGCACCTCGACCTTACCTGGAACCATCTCGCCCTCGAGCCGCTCGAATCTCTGTTCGATGCCCTGCGTGCCGCGAGTCAGCAGCAAAACACCGCAGTGTCACCGGCGGCGCGGGCGCAGGACATGATGACCGCGCTCAAGCAACCCCTCGAGGCGCTGCTCCTGCAGCAGCCCGAAATGCAGATCGACCGCGTGAGCTTGGCGACCGCCCAAGGCCAGGGCCAGGTCACCGGACTCATCCGTCTGGCCGGTGTCGGTGCCGCGGATTTCCAGGGGCCGCCCGCGCTGCTGCTGAAGAAGCTCGACGTCCGGCTCGATCTGTCGATCGACGAGGCCTTCCTGCAGAGCTTGCCGGGCGCCGCAGCAAATGCCCTGACGCAGCTGCAGCCGATGATCGATCAGGGATACATCACCCGGTCGAACGGCGCACTGCGCACGCAAATTCTGGTCCGCGGAGGACAGTCCACGTTCAACGGCAAGCCGTTCAACCCGGCGGCCCTGCGGCCGGCCGGTCCAGCATTTCCTGCAACACCGCCGCCCCATTGACAGGTCCTGCGTTGGCGGACTCGATACAGCCGCTCAAGTATTCGATCAGCCGGGTCATGGCCACCGACAGCTCCGGGCCGCCACGAAGGTAATGGTCGGCGCCCCAAATCGGATACAGCGAGCCGGGAAGCGCCGCGAGCTCCGCGAGCAGGGCGAATCCGTCGTTGGGCCCAAACGCGGCCAGCCGCTTCTGGAAGCGCCTGGAGCGGCGGTCGCGAAGCTGCGAGTGCAGAGGGAAAGCCGCGATTTGCACGAACTGAAGGTGCGGCGGAATCTCAAAGGAAGCGCCCGGCCGATGGGATAGCAGCTCGCGAAGTCGCTCGAGTCTCAAGCGCCGGAACCAAAACCAGGCACTTATCCACGCTCGCGCAAGGGGACGACGGAGCACGGTTTCCGCCGTAGGCGTTCCGAAGGGCAGTCCGCTGACGCTGACCCACGCGTGCACGCGGCGAAAGGCGACGTGTGATGGATGCCGGCTGAGCGCATGGCGCACTTCGGCGCTTCCCTTGCTGAGGGAGAACAGCAGCACGCGGCTGGATTCAGGAACCGCCAGCAACCGTCCGATGATCAGCTCGGCGGCCTTCTCCAACCCCTCTGTGCCGTCCAGCGGGACGATGTCGAGGGGGATCTGAAGTCGCCCCGCGATCTCGCGCAGCACTGCCCCGTCCGCGCCGGTATGCGGAAAGTCCCGATAAAGGATCCCAGGCACCAGAACGATGCGTAGGTCGCGGGCGAGATCAGGCCGGGCGGCCCGGCTGCCCTCGAGGGCCTCCCACAGGCCACGATTCTTCGGCGCCGCGCGCACGCTCGCATACAGCGCCCGGGTGGTGCAATCGAGCGCCGCGAGGCGTGCATCGTCACGGCCCCGCGTCATGTGGCGCTTATGCCGCGCGCCTCCTCAACCCCCACGCGATCAAACCTGCGATCACCGCCCCCACCAGAAAGCCCGCGATCGCTCCGAGGCGACCGGAGACCTTCACCGCAAGGTCTTGCACGGGATTTGAAAACACGTTCGCAGACACGTGATAGCTCGCAAGCTTCCACTCGCCCGCGTCGCGCACCAGCGTCGCGGTCCAGCGGCTGGTGAGCGCGAGCGTATTTCCTGCGCCAATCGCAGCGGTACTCGCGAGCCCGCGCTTGAAGGTAAACTCATCGTGGATCGACCCGAACGCGATCGCCGTGTCGGGCCCGTGCAGGATCGACAAGTCATCCACTTTGAACGTGCTCACGAGGTTCGACAGGACGCTGCCCTCGCCCTCGAGCATTTCCTTGTAGAATCGGCGTATGCCGTCCGGGCCGCGGCTGACTTCGCCGTTCTGCCAGGTCACGACGACTTGCGGATCGACGTGCGCCAGCACGCCCTCGATATCGCGACGCTGCCATGCGGAGAGCATCTCGTCCCGCACGCGGCGGAGCTCATCGTGTACCGCAAGCGTATCCGGAGCAACCGCCGCGGCGGCCGGCGGGGGCGTATCCGGGCCGGCCTGCCCCCAAACACCCGACGAGCACGTCAGCAGAACGAGCGCGACGCCGAACGCCGCCGCATTACACGATCGATACCCGATGTTCATTGTATTCCTGCCCCCTTCCATTGGTTTTTCAGCCTTCCGGGACGACAGCTGCCCAGCGCAGGAATGCCGCCAATGTTTCGTCGCCGGCGCGCAAGCCGCCGGCAACGTAGTCCATCCCCTGGAGGCGCAGATCGCCTCGCAGAAAACTGCGCACGGCAATGCGCTTGGCCTGGACCCGCAACCAGTCCTTCAGCATCAACCCAAGCAGCGTGCCGGATCGTCGCGCGTTCACGACCACGGTCACCGTGCAGGCGCGCTCGCCGGCAGGCTCGATCGAGACGATACCGAAAGTCTGATCGCGGGCGAAGCGCGCGCGCACCAGCAGCAAATTTGCGTTCCACGCCGCAATGTCGAACTCGACGCGCGGGCCGGAGACCCACCGGATCGCGCGGTCAAGCCAGCCGTGGCCGTCGATGGCGTATTGGTAGCTGACCTCGAGGCTGAAGCGACTCGGGGCGCGGAGCTGTGGCTCCGCGATCAGCCGCCGCCCGTGCGCGAAGGGAAGGTGCCGGGCGTCGAACCCATTGGCACCAATCATGTACCACTGCGTGTTCAGCCGCCATTTGAACGCGGCGGCACTGATCAGCGCGGCATCCCCAAACGATGGCAGCGGGAAGGTCGCCTCGGTTCCCAAAAATACGAAGAGCGTGCCGAAGCGCTCCGCGACGGGGTACGCGGTGTTGCGCAAATCATTCTGCTGGCAAAAGCCTGCCCGGTCGAAGCGAAAGCGATGATGGGGACATTCGAGGGCGTCATCCACCACCCGGCCCGCCCCCAAATCGGTGCCGAGGTGCGGGCAGCGCGCCGCCTGAGCACCGACCCGACCGTCATGGCCGCGGAATAGAACCAGCGAGCGCCCGCACAAGGCAATTCGCGTAACCGCCCCTCGGGGCAGTGCGGACGAGGAACGCACCGCATACCAGGATTGCGGACAACTCGGAAAGTCCTCAGGATAGGGGGCAGGCAATGGCGAGCCAGGAACGGCAGCTGCACGAACACCATCCACCATGGAAACAGCCACGTCCCTCACGCCATCCGTTCCGGACAGTACACGCCGATGGGATTCCGTCCCAATACCTGTCGCATTCAATGTGTCGATTGCAGTCTGCGCCTGGGCAACCGCCGCCATACTACTTTGGGCGGCGAGTCATTGCGACTCCTGGTGGACGATCGCTCTGTGTGCGGCAGGCTTCTCGTTCGTCGGCAACACGGTCTTCGCATGCCTGCACGAGTGCGTTCACGGCATTTTCCACCCCAATCCACGGATCAATTACGCGTTCGGCGTGTTCTGCGCCGCGCTCTTTCCCACTGGATTCTCGTTGCAACGTTCAGCCCATCTCGCGCATCACCGCAACAATCGCACCGAAACCGAGTCCTTCGATTACATCTATCCCGGGGACAACAGGCTGCTGAAGATCTTGCAGTGGTACGGCATCATTTCGGGAATTTACTGGGCCGTGGTGGTTTTGGGATGGGTGACGTATCTCCTGTTGCCGTTCGCGTTTCGCCGTAAGTCCCTGAAACCACAGTGGTCGCAGCTCGTCGAGCACACGAGCGGCCCCGCCTATGCGCGCGCCTTCGCGGCGGCGCCACCGGTACGAGCAAGGCTTGAACTCGCGGTCACCATCATGCTGCAGCTGGCCGCCTATTACGTCCTGAATCTATCCCCGGCAGGCTGGCTCGCGTGCTATGTTGCATTCGGCATCAACTGGAGTTCGATTCAGTATGCTGATCACGCCTTCTCCCGTCTCGATGTCGTCGAGGGCGCATGGGACTTGCGGGTACACCCGTGGGTACAGGCGGTATTTCTGAACTACCACCTTCACCTGGCGCATCATCGCCAACCCACGTTGTCCTGGATCTATCTGCCTCGGTTCGTGGATCGTGAGCGGTTTCGTCCGCGCTTCATCACGCACTACGCGCGCATGTGGCTTGGACCGCGTCGCGCCCCGGAGCATCCCCCTTGACACAAACCCCGGGCGGCTCGCCGACAGTCGAGGACTGGTGGCCGCACTTGCGGCGCTTCACGCTGCTCTCGGTGTTGATCGCGGCGGAATTCACCGTGGTCTACTATGGTGCGGACTGGATCACCGCCCATCATGCGCTGCGCATCCATGCGTACGGCACGTCGGAATTGCGTATTCCACTGGTTCCCGTAATGGTCGTGCCCTATATGACCATGTATGTCATTTTTCTGTTTGCCCCCTTCGTGCTGCGCAGCACTGCGGATCTTGACCGCTTTGCCGCGGCGCTGGCGCGGGTCATCGTGATTGCAGGAGTCGCATTCGTCCTTCTGCCAGCCCAGCCGGGATTCACGCCGGTGAGCACGACGGCAAGCATCTGGGACCCATGGCTGCGTCTCGCCTCAGCGCTGAGCCGCACGTACAACCTCGTGCCGTCATTGCACGTGGCGCTATTCACGGTAGCTGCGGCCACCTATGCGAGTCGGGTGTCGATGTGGTTGTGCGTGATGCTCGGAACCTGGCTGGTTATCGTCGCTGCGTCCACGGTTCTGACCCATCAACACCATCTGATCGATGTCGTCGCCGGACTTCTGCTCGGTGGGTGGGGCGCCCGAGTCGCCACGGCCGGCAGCATGCCCCCGCTCGCTCGACGCCGAAGTCCTTCAGCCTTCGGCCACGAGGGATCCCGATGCTCTCCGTAGCGCTGCTGTCACCCAAAGGACGGCTGTACCGCCATCGGACCGGCATCTTCAAGCGGTCACTGCGCTATGCACCGCTCACGCTGCCAACCCTTGCCAGCTTGATCCCATCAGATATACCGCACCGGGTCACTCTCATCGACGAGGGCATTCGCGACATCCCGCTGGATCTTCAGGCTGACATCATCGGGATCACCGTGATCACCCCGACGGCGCCGCGCAGCTATTGGCTCGCCGACCACTTTCGGGCACGAGGCGCCACGGTGGTGCTCGGCGGCCCGCATGTGACGCTGGTGCCGGACGAGGCGATGCTGCACGCGGACGCGGTCGTCGTCGGCTACGCCGAGGAAAGCTGGCCGCGGTTGCTGCGCGATCGCATCAACGGCCGTCTGGCGCGGCGCTATGACCAGATTCCCGGACTCAGCCTTTCCGGCGTGCCGCCGGTGCGCCGAGATATGGTTCCGAGGGGCGACTACATCACAACGGACGTCTTCGAAGCGACACGCGGCTGCGCACACGCGTGTGATTTCTGTGTCGTGCCGACGGCATGGGGGCGGCGCCAGCTTCAGAAGCCGGTGCACGAGGTGGTCGAAGACATCCGGCGCACCGGGGCACGGCGGCTGATCTTCATCGATCTCAATCTCGTTTCCGACCGCAGTTATGCCGCAAGCCTGTTCGAGGCGCTCGTGCCGCTGGGTGTGCAATGGTACGGCCTGGCGACGTCGCTGCTCGCGAAAGACCTGGAGCTCCTCGGACTGTGCCAACGGAGCGGTTGCCGCGGGCTCTTGATCGGGCTCGAGTCGATTTCCCGCGATGGGCTGCGCGAGGTGCACAAGGGTTTTCAGGACCCGGGGGACTTCAAGGACTTGATCGCGGTGTTCCATCGACACGGCATCGCCATTCAGGGATGCTTCGTATTCGGCTTCGACGATGACACACCCGAGGTCTTTGAGCGCACCGCGGAGTTTGTGGTGGATGCACGGATTGACCTGCCGCGATTTGCCGTGCTCACGCCCTTTCCGTCGACGCCGCTGTTCAAGCGATACGAGCGCGAGGGACGGCTCCTGACCCGCAACTGGGAGCTCTACGATGGTCAGCATGTCGTCTTTCAGCCGCGACACATGAGCGCGGAGGCGCTGATGCAAGGCACCGAAGCGGCCTGGAAGCACGTCTACCGCTACCGCTCGATCGCGCGTCGTATCTGGCATTCGCCGGCATCCAGGTCGGTGGTGATCGGCGCGAATCTCGGCTATCGCTTCTATGCCCACCACCTGGACCGCTTTTACAACTGCGACTGGGGATTGGTTCGCAAGACCAGCCGGTTGGGCTCCGCCGGAGCGGAGCTTCCCGCCGGCAGCGACGACCCGGCCCGGGTGGCCTAGCCATGCGCCTTACCTTGATTCACCCCTGCATCGGCCGGCACGCGGGCGACAAGCGCTACATCCGCAGCTGGCAGATGGAGCCGCTGGCGCCTGCCGTACTTGCCGGGCTCACACCCAGCGACGTGCAGGTCCGCTTCTATGACGATCGTCTCGAGCCCATTCCCTACGACGAACCGACGGATCTCGTGGCCATCAGCGTAGAGACCTACACCGCCACCCGCACGTACCAGATCGCCAGCGAGTTCCGCCGTCGCGGCATTCCCGTGGTCATGGGCGGGTTTCACGCCACATTGTGCACTCAGGAAGTGGCGCGATACGCGGACGCCGTGGTGGTGGGCGAGGCTGAAAGCGTTTGGCACGAACTGCTCGACGATTTCCGGCACCGCACCCTGCGCCCGCTCTACCGCGGCGCGGGCCGGCCCAATCTGGCGGCTAGCCGCTACGACCGCGGAATCTTTCACGGCAAGCGATACGTGCCGGTGACGCTGATCGAGGCCGGCCGCGGCTGCCACTGGCGCTGCGAGTTCTGCGCCGTTCAGGCCTATTTCTCGTCCACTCAAACGCGGCGCCCCGTCGATGAAATCCTGGCGGAAATCACCCGGGCACGGACACGTCGAAATTTCTTTTTCTTCGTCGACGACAACATCACCTCGAATATGGATCAAGCCAAGGAGTTCTTCCGCGCCCTGATACCGCTGCGCATTCGCTGGGTGTCGCAAGCGAGCATCAATGCGGCGCACGACGAGGAATTTCTGGAGCTGATCGCCCGCAGCGGCTGCCAGGGTCTGCTGGTCGGATTCGAAAGCCTGAACGCGGCGACCCTGCGCAAGATGCGCAAGGGCTTCAACACCATGGCGGGGGGCTATGACGTGGCGCTCGCCAATTTGCGCCGGCACAAAATCCGGCTGTACGCCACGTTCATTTTTGGATACGACGATGACGATCGCGAAACGTTCCGCACCACCGCGGATTTCGCGCGCCGGCACCGCTTCTACATAGCCGCCTTCAATCACCTGACCCCTTTCCCCGGCACTCCTCTCTACGAACGAATGCAACGGGACGGTCAGCTCATCTACGAGTCCTGGTGGACGGATCCCCGGTATCGCTACAACCACATTCCTTTCCGCCCGAAGCAGCTTGCGCCTGAAGAGCTGCAACGGCTCTGCATCGATGCCCGGGCCAGCTTCTATTCAGCCGCCAGCATCGCGCGCCGCTTGATGGACCCGGTGAACCGCTCGAATGGCTTCATGGCGCGCAACTTTCCCCTCATCAATCTCATGTTGCGCGGCGAGGTTCATCAGCGCGACGAACTGCCTCTCGGCGATGCCGGATGGCAGGGTGAGTTACTCGAGAGCGGGGCCGTCTGCTCGAGGCCGTCTTCGCTCGCATCCACGAGCGTTCTGCTGCATGCGGTTTGAGCTTGCAGGCTCTTCGGACGACGCGGCGTTGCGCCGCTTGCTGCGTGAATCGCCCATGGAGGGCGAGATCCGGCTCACGCTGGAGCGCGAGCCCTGTATGGATTTCGCCAATGGTATCGAGGGAGATCGAATCGATGTCCTCGTCGGCCGATCCGGGCTGAGCGAGGATCCCATTGCCATGGGGGCATGCTCCCTGCTCACGAGCTTCGTGAATGGCGAGCCGACCTCCGTGGGATATCTGGGGCAGCTCAGGATCCAGCAGGACCACCGAGGTCGCGCGGGCGTCTTGCGCCGTGGATACGCGGCACTGCGGCATCTGGCTGCGAGCACGGAGCACGCGAGACTTTTCTTCACCACCATCGTCGCGGACAACGTGTCGGCACGCCGCTTGTTCGAGGCGGGACTGCGCGGCCTGCCCCGGTATCGGCCGTTGGGGGATGTGTTGAGCCTGACGTTTTCGACCAGGAGTCGACGGGGTGGTACGACGGGGGTTGAAGTGAGCGCCGCGGGAGCCGCGGATTTGGCGGAGATCGCCGCATGCCTCGGACGCTATGGAGAACGCTTTCAGTTTGCGCCTCGCTGGACCCAGACGGATCTCGTTTCCCCAAAGCGTGCACGCGGCTTGCGCCCCGAGGACTTTCTCGTGGTCCGCAGCGGGTCACGGATCGTCGGCTGCCTGGCATGCTGGGATCAACGTGAGTTCAAACAGATCGTCGTCCGCGGCTACTCGTCTCGATTGAGTCTGCTGCGTCCGGTGTGGAACGCGGTGGCTCCGCTCGCGGCTGTGCCGGGGTTGCCGGCCCCGGGCTCGTCGTTACCCGTTGCGTTCCTCTCGCACCTTGCAATCGACCATGATGATGCCGACGTATTCCAGGCACTTTTGGGCGCCGGCCTCGCTCGGGCCGCCTCCCGCGGAGCCGACTACGCCATTCTCGGCCTTGCCGAGCTGAATCCACTCACCGCAATGGCGGTGCGATGGCGGCCCAAGTGCTATCGCAGCTTGGCGTACCTCGTCTACTGGCCCGAGGGCGAAGCCGCCGCAGATCAGGTGGATGCGAGAACACTTCACCCGGAGATCGCGATACTGTGATCGGAGAGCTGGTGGAGCGGGCGCGGCTCGATGCGGCAGAAATCGAGGAAATGTATCTGCTCTTCACATCGCACTTCGAGCGCGTGAGCGAATCGCGATTCCGTGAGGATCTCGATAACAAGGATTGGGTGGTCCGGATACGAGACGGGAGCGCGCTCGTCGGATTCACCAGCATCCGGCGAATACACCTCAACGTGGAGGGGAATGGGCTCGACCTGATTTACTCCGGGGACACGATCGTCAAACCGCAAGCCCGAAGCTCGACCGTTCTGGCGCGAACGTGGATCGAATCCGTACGGCGTATCGGCGACCTTTGCGAGACATCGGAGTTGCACTGGCTTCTGCTCGTTTCAGGCTTCCGCACTTACCGTCTCCTGCCCGTATTCTGGAAGGAATTCTTCCCGAACTGCCACGCTGCGACGCCCGGGCGGGTGCGCAGCACGATGGACTTTGTGGCCACGAGGATATTCGGCGCAGACTACGACCAGGACAAGGGGGTGGTCAGATTCAAGGAGCCGCAGCCGCTTCGGCCCGAGTTGGCTGGAATTCCCGAGAGCCGGTTAAACGATCCGCACGTGAGATTCTTTGCGTCGGTCAATGCGGGGCATGCCGAGGGCGATGAGCTCGTGTGCTGGACGCGCCTGTCAGAGGACAACCTGACCGCTGCCGGCGCGCGGATGTGGGGTGCGAAAAGATCCCTGGCAACCACATGAAGTTATCCTCCGCCCTGGTGAACGGGGGGTGGATCGGAGCGCAGGGACGCTCGTACCTGAGCTTCAGCGCGCAACTCCGGCATCCCGACCGTGCCCAGGAAGCAATACTCTTCCGCTACCTGCGGGCGAACGCACAGACTAGCTTTGGACAGCGCCACCGGTTTCGGGAGATACGCTCGGTCAGGGAGTTTCAGGAGCGCGTCCCCCTGTCCACATTCGATGACTACGATGCATCGATTGGGCAGGTCCGCGCGGGTGCGGCGAACGTCCTGACAGCCGAAGCCGTGAGCTGCCTGCAGCCATCCAGCGGCTCGACGCGGGCCGCCAAACTCATTCCGTACACGGCGACACTGCAGTCTGAGTTTGGTCGCGCCGTCGGCCCCTGGATGTTCGATCTTGCCCGGAGCACGCCCGCGATCTTCGGAGGGCCGGCGTATTGGTCGGTCAGCCCCCTCCGAACGGGGGACATCGATGATGCCGCGCCGTCATGCCGCGGGTCAGCCCCGACGCGCATCCCGGCGGTGGGCTTCGAGTCGGACAGTGCCTACCTGGGGGGGTGGCTGCAGCGGCTCGTTCGGCGTGCGCTGATTGACTGCGAAGACCTGAAATACGCACGGGACATCGGCGAATTTCGGCGCCGAACGCTTTTGCGGCTGCTGAATGAGTCCGAGCTGCGCCTGATCTCGGTTTGGCATCCCACATTCCTGACACTGCTGCTGGATCAGCTCACCGCGTGCTGGGATGACCTCCTCGGGCTGTTGGCGCGGGGGGTACCGAGCGCAGAGCGGTTGCGGTCCATAGCACCGAACCCTCGCAGAGCGGATCGACTCAGATCAATCGACCCCGGCAGTCCAGGTGAAATCTGGCCCCATCTGGCCATCATCAGCTGCTGGGGCGACAGTCACGCGGCCGGGTTCATCGCGGACCTCAAGACACGATTCCCGAGGGTGCGGATTCAACCCAAGGGATTGATTGCGACCGAAGCGATCGTGAGCATCCCGTTTGAGGATGGATTTCCCGTGGCGATTCGCTCGCACTTTTTTGAATTCATCGACAGTCAGGGGACCGCGAGAACGGTCGGCGAGCTCGAGAAGGCTTCCACCTACTCGGTCGTGGTCACCACGGCCGGCGGCTTGTATCGCTACCGGCTCCGCGACCGAATTCGCGTGGATGATTTCATCCGTGCGACGCCGAGCATTCGGTTCATCGGCAAGGAGGACAGTGTCTCGGATATGTGCGGCGAGAAACTCAGCGACGGATTGGTCGCCGACGTGCTTTCCCGACTGCTCCCCGTTCACGCACCCGCAGCGCGGTTTGCACTCGTGGCACCGGACATGCGCAGCGGGGCACCGAGGTACGTGCTCTACCTGGAGTCGCAGGAACCGTTCTCTCGCCGGTTATCGGAGGAGCTGGAAGGGGAGCTGTGTCGGAATCCGAACTATGCGCTGTGCATTCGCCTGGGCCAGTTATGCCCGGCGACGGTTGAAGCCGTGGCTCCGGGGTCCGGCGAGCGCTACCTCGAGAGGCTGCGCGCATCGGGGCAGAGACTTGGCGATATCAAGCCTGCGGCGCTGAGCTCAAGGACCGACTGGCATTGCGTCTTTCGCACAAATTCTGGTGCGGCATCGCCCTACCGGTGACCGCAAGTAATCAGGCGTTGGCGGTCGCGGCTACTTCGGCTCTTCGAATGTGTTGCGGATCTTTGCTGTCCAGACCTTGTATCGATGGTAGGTGTAGAGGTCTGAAGTGATGGCCGCATGCCGAGATCGCGAACTCTTTGGCGTCAATGCAGCTCCCGCTGAAACCGAACTAGCAGTAACTTTCTCACCTGAACCAGGCGGCATGCGGGGCGTCCGAAGTTTCACGTCGTTCATGGATGGTGCGCCTTTTGTATCGGTGGCGCGGATACTCTGACAGGCTGGCGTCGTCAACGACTGCCCATATGCAAGCCTGGCGCAATGCGTCTCGGACCCGCCCATGGTATGTCAAATCACTATCGACGGATTCGGTTGGCCGCGTGCTTGTATGACCGGTGAGCAAGGGATTCGCCGGCATTGGGTCTGGTGACATATCGCCTCACGGATCGCGTCACCCGTCGCATTTGTGCGATCCGGCATTGCCGCCATTCAAGGACCGCTCAAGTATCGTTCACACCCGGCGACGCGGACACCTTGTGCAGTAGGGCTTCGAGTCCCGCCTTTACTCGCCTTGCTTCCGCGCGCCGGGACCCTTCTGCCCAGGTTCGACAACATCACCGGGCGGAGCGCGCCGCGGACGGCAGCGCGGTCACGCCGGGCACTTTGCGCTGCGCCCGCCAGGGTTCGGAGGTTTATATTGGGGTATGGGTGCCGGCTGGGGCATTGGTCCGATCGGCTTGATCGTGGTCGCCCTTGTGGTTGCCTATTTTGTGTATGGATATCGCGGCAGACGAGGCGGCGGTCTCTAGGATCGAGCCGATCCAGCGCGGACGCTACGGAAACAACTGCAGTTCTGCGGCCAGTCGCGCAGATTCGGCGCGCAGTTTAGGTACCCATTCGAGCCAGCTCGGAGGGGCTTTCGTTACTCCGGCCGGTCCGATGTCGGTGATGCGCGTTCGCAACGCTGCCGGCAGATCATCATCTCCCGCCTTCGCCAACTGTGTGTCAAGCATCAGTGCCATGCTGAGCCGGTCCGCCCACTGGACGATCCGTACCAGTTCGTCGAGACCGCCCTCCCGCGGGCTGGGTGCCTCGTGATGGCGACGGACCACTTCGCCGATCATGGAAGGCAGAGCCCACTTCCGGCAGGCGCTCCAGCCCAGCAGGGAATGATCGTAGCCGAGCGCACGCTGTTCCGACTCGACCAGTTCCTTGGGCGATGCCCAATGGGTGTCATTCACCTCGGTTAGATCGGCCGGCGCCCCTTCGAACTGCACAAACCGGCCGATATCGTGCAACAGGCCACACAAATACGCCTGATCCGGGTTGGCAAGAATCGTCGGAAGTCGTTGGCAGAAGGCCCGAGCGAAAATAGCCACCTGCAGAGAATGAATCCAAAGGAGGCGCTGCGCCTCGGAGCGCGGCACGAAAACCTTGATGACGGCAACGGCGAGCACCAGATCGGCACAGCGCCGGGTTCCCAGCCGGGCTATGCCCTGCTGCAGCGACACGATCGGGTTCGCCGGCGCGCTGGTCGCCGAGTTCGCACAGCGCAGCACACGGACCGCGAACGGTGGATCGCGCTCGGCCAGGTGCAGCAGCCGGTCGAAATAGTCCTCGCTATCCGGGTTCAGCGACAGTACCTCGGCCACGACGGTGGGCAACAGCGGCAGATCCTCGAGCTTGCGCTCGAGCGTCGTCAGCGGTGTAGCGGCATATTTCACGTGAAGAGCAATTCTTGGCTGGAGGAGAATCTTGGCACTAAAGCCTCCAGAACGTCTGAGCGTCCGCTGTCCGTTCCCAGGCGGCAGTAAAGCGAGTTGGGTCACCGCGATCACCGGTATGTCGGCGTCCCGGCAAGTTCCTTGAGTGCGGCTGCGGCGTTCGCCCGGAAAATCGTCATTTACGGCCCACCTTGCTGCCGAGCCTGGCCGGCGCCGGCCTCCTACGCTACATTGCCCGGGTCTTCGGTCGAAACACCCGTGTGTTCCACATGATCGCGCTCAGACGCTTGCACCGTACGACAGCCGCCTTGATCGCGCTATTCGCCGCGCTCCACATCGTGAATCATCTCGTTGCGTTGGCCGGCGTGCCGATGCATCTGGCGTTCATGAAGGCCGCACGCCTCGTCTACCGACAACCCCTGGTCGAGGCGGTGTTGTTGATCGCGGTGTCGGCGCAGGTGGCGACTGGCTTGTCGCTGGTAGTTGCCGGGTGGAAGCAACGGCGTGGTTTGGTACCATGGATACAGGCCGCCAGCGGTTTGTACATGATATTTTTTCTGGGCGTGCATGTGAGCGCGGTAGTTTACGGACGAATTGCCCTGCATTTGGACACGAACTTTTACTACGCCGCGGCAGGTTTTCACGTTCCGCCTTTTGAGCTGTTTTTCGCGCCTTACTACTTCCTGGCGGTCTTTGCACTATTTACGCACGTGGGTTGCGCTCTCTATTGGCACGTTGCCGAGGGCCGAAGAGCGCTCGCTTTCGCCATTCCAGTCGCCGTGGGCGGCGTAATATCGCTTTTGATTGGGCTGGCGCTCGCGGGTGTGTTGTCCACAGTGAATGTCCCGGATCAGTACACGGCGACTTATGGCAAAAGATCCGCGGCTGGGATTCATCGCTAATCATGATTAGGCGGTCCAGCTCATCATGAGTTCCACCCGGCCAAGCGTTGCTAGACTTGCGACAATTTGCGTTACTGCGGTTCTCTCGACCCTGTGCGCATGTAGTGGTCGAGCGCCAACACCCCTTGACACTGTTCAGCCGGGCCTGTCGCCGCCCGGAATTGGCACGGCCACGTTGTCGTGGGAACCTCCCAGACGCAACGCGGATGGCTCAGCGATCTTGAATCTGGCCGGGTACTTCATTTACTACGGAAGAAGCCCGGCGAATCTAAACGTAACCATCAAGATTCCAGATCCTTACGTGACAACGTACACCGTGGATAAACTGAGTCCCGGCACCTATTATTTCCGCATCGTGGCTTTCACCACCACAGGGCTCAGGAGCGACGCCTCACCAACGGTGTCCAAAACGATTCGCTAGTTCAGCGAGCCGGCAAGCGGCGTGGTCTTATTTGCCAACTCCCCGCCCATCGCCGAATATAGGTCAAATAACCCGAAGGAAAACGGCATGCCAGAGGGAGCGGAGGAGGACGCTCAGACACAGCCGGCAACCGGCTCGCCCTCCATGGCCAAAGCCAAAGTCTTCATCAGCTACGCCTCGCAGGACAAGGCAGTAGCCGACGCCGTCGTCGCCGCTCTTGAGCGTGCCGGCATCACCTGCTGGATCGCACCTCGCGACATGATCGCGGGCGCATTTTACGCGGATGCCATCGTCCACGCCATCGATTCGGCTTCATCGCTGGTGCTGATCCTTTCGAAGGACGGCACACACTCTCACCATGTCTTGCGAGAACTCGAGCGTGCCGCCTCGAGGCGCCGTGCCGTGATCACCCTCAAAATTGATACGAAACCGATGCCCGCGGCGTTCGAATATTTCCTCAATACGTCACAATGGCTCGACGCCAGCGGCGGTCATCCCGAGCGGCAGTTTCCGAAGCTCATTGAAGCCCTACGCGGCGTGCGAGGTGACGCGCCCTATACCGCCGAAAGCTGCAAGTCGATCGAAGCACCGACTTACCCGATACGAAAGGAAATCGTCGCGGCACTCGCTATAGTCGTCGCGACGGCGATTGCCTACGTTCTGGTCGTGAAACCCTGGCAACGGAACGAGCGCGCGCATCCGCAACCCTCAAGCACGACCCCGATCCTCGCGCCCCCCACGGGCCCAACACCTGCTGTGTTTACGCCTCCGCCACACTCCATCGCCGTACTGCCCTTCGTCAACATGAGCGGGGACCCCAAGCAGGAGTACTTCTCCGACGGTATCACCGAAGAACTCCTGAACTCGCTTTCGCGTCTCAACAATTTGAGTGTCATGGCGCGGACCTCTTCGTTCTCCTTCAAAGGCCAGAATCTCGATGTATCGACCATCGCGCACAAGCTCAACGTAGGAACAATCTTAGAGGGCAGCGTGCGACGCGGCGGTAACACGATGCGCATTACGGTTCAGCTGATCAATGGCGTCACCGGCTTTCATATGTGGTCTCAGACCTATGACCGCAGCTCCACCGACATCTTGAAGATCCAGGCCGAAGTTGCAACGGCGGTTGCGCGGCAACTCCAAGGGAGGCTAATGGGCGACGACACAGCGAAGCTCGAGCTGGGCAGCACAAATAATCCAGAGGCGTACGAGGCCTATCTGCACGGCGCCGAGGTCCTATCCAATTGGGACTCGGGAGAAGCAGGTCTCGTTTCTGCCCTTGCGGCCTTTGATCAGGCAGTTGCGCTTGATCCGAACTACGCATTGGTGTACGCCATGCGGGCGACGGTGCTTCAGGACAGGGCCACATTTGTAGCCACGCCTAGCGAAATCGCGGGTTTGGCGAAGCAAGCTCTCGAAGCCGCGGAACGCGCAGTACTACTTTCGCCAGACCTCGGAGAGGCACATCTGGCGCTTGCCAAGATTCGCGCATATCTACAACTCAATTTCGCCGACGCGGCACCTGAGTTCGACCGCGCGCTGGAGCTTTCACCGGGTAGCGCCCACGTGCAACGGGGCTTTGCCGGCTTCGCCAGTAAGTTGGGTCATGACAAGCCGGCCGTCACCGCGGCTCGGCGCGCCGTAGATCTTGATCCGCGAAATGTTGAAGTACACATTGGCCTCGGGCAGGTTTTCGCACGTGTGCGCCGCTACAGCGAGGCGTTGTTGGCCTTCCGAGCTGCTGAAGTACTTCGTCCCAACTCAAGATTTACGAACGCCAATATCTCGGACGTTTTGCTCGCAGATGGTCAAACCGAGCGGGCGCGTCAGCTATGCGAATCGGTTGCCACAGCGATGGATGAAGACGACCGACATGCCTGCCTGGCGGTGGTCTATCACAGAATGATTCGACAGCACGACGCTGAAGTAGAACTACAGAAATTTCTGATGCTTCTAAGGGGTCGCGACCCCGTCGGAATTGCCGCAATATACGCTCAGCTGGGAAATGCAGAAGCGGCATTGCAATGGCTATCTAAGGCGGAGCAACTTCGAGACCCTGGCCTGCAGTCGCTGAAGGTCTACTGGGGCTTTGATTCGATCCGCAGTGACGCTAGATTCAAAGTAATCCTGGCCCGTATGAACTTCCCTCCGTGAGCGCCGCTTATCCCAATCCGAGTGTCGGTGCGGTTTGCGGACAACGTTGGTACAACGACTCATCCAAAGCAGCCGTTTAGTTCCTCCGCCCGGCGGCCGCGCTTGACCGGTAGCGACTGAGTGCAGATTTGCCTTTGCTGGACGAGCCGATCGCGATCAAGCGTCCCCGCACTGTCCGACAGCGGCGTGTCGATCAAAAGTCCGAGGCTACGATTTTTATCAATCCGCTCGAAAGCCCTTCAATGTTGCGGCGCAGCCGAGATGCCGCTCCTTCCCACACGAAAAGTACGCGACCCCGCACGCAGTCACGGATCCCTGTTTCAGGTATCCGCGTGCAGGACGGTGCGCAGCGCGTCCCAGGCGAGCATCGCGCAGGGAATCCGGGCTGGAAAGGCACGCACGTCCCCAAGCGCGCGCAGCTCGCCCAGTTCCGGATCCTGCTCGGTCGACGCCGAGCCGACCATTCGCTCGAACTGGCGCAGCAGCGCGCGGCCGCCGGCCGTGTCCAGGCCCATCATGGCCTCGGTCATGAGCGAAGCGGATGCCTTGGCGATGGCGCAACTTTCCCCTGCGAAGGCGATGTCGAGGATCGCACCCTGCTCCAAGCGCACATAGACCTCGATGTGATCTCCGCAAAGCGGGTTGTCGCTGCAGGTCTTGTGGTTCGCATCCAGTGGCACGCGAAAATTGCGCGGCCGCTTGGAATGCTCGAGGACGATCCCACGGTACAGGTCGTTCACCACCCGGGTCATCGGGACATCTCCTGCATTTGGCACACCACTTGAATCGTCGAGCGCCGGGCGCTACTTCCCGGCGCGGACCAGTCTGGCGTAATGCAGGTTGTCCTTGCGATCGGCCCCGGCCCCTTCGGGCCCAAAGCTGAGACGATACGCTTGCCCCTCCTGTCCGGGTCCCCGACGCGCGGTGGCCGTCCAGAAATAGGTCGCCGGTGTGTCCGGAAAGACCGTCAAGTTGGCTCGCGGATTGGCGCACTGGCGTTCGACGATCATCGCCAGCTCCGGAATGTGCGGCATTCGCCAGTCAGCGTGCTTTGCATAGCCGCCCGCCGCGTTGAGCGCGCTCGCCGCGTCCTGCGCCGATTTCCAGGTCAATGCCTGCGGCTTGCCGCTGCAGTGCGATCCCGTCCAGCGCTGTCCCAGAGCGCAGCGCATCCACACCATGCCGGACCGGGTATCCGTCACGGTACCGTCACCGTTGTCGGTAAAGCGCTCGGTGGGTGTCGACAGGGGGTAGGACTTGGAATCGCACTGCTGGTCTGCCATCGCGCTCGCAGCGCCCATGAGCAGCAGCATCACCCATGCAATTTTCTTCATGGCATTCCCCACCCTTCCCTACCGGTCGTAGCCGACACCCGAAGGCTTCTTCGAATAGCCAACCCCCGATTTTATGACCACGGGTGCGGTTTGCTCGGTGGCCAGCCCCGGAGAGATCTGTTTCCCGCGGTAGAGGTAGAAGGCATAGGCCTCCATGGAAATCATGTCGTAGCTGTTCACGTCGAGGGGCGTCCCCGCCTGCGGCGTCGAGATGCACCAGTTGATCATGTCGCGCAGCGCGATCACGCGGCCCACATCCGCTTGGAACTTCGGGAAGGTTTGCGGATTGGATGCCGCGGCATCCGGATGGCAATTGCCGCACGCGAGGCCGTTGCTCGACATGCTGGGATTGCTCCCATGCCAGAGGTCGCGGCCGTGATCGACCGCGGCGAGCAGCGCCTTCTCTTGATCCGCCAACTCTTCCTGGGTGTAGGGAGCGCGCGCCACCGCCAGCGTGTTGACCAGCAGAGCCAGCGCGCCGAGCGTAATCGCCGCCCCCAAACCCAAGACCAGATGATCCCTGTCAATGAATTTCATAGTTTCATACCCCTAGATGGTGAACCCGTCTTTGACGGCGGGGTTCAGCATGTCTTGGAACGGATCCCAGTGCATCGTTCCCTGGAAATCGGCTTCCAGATCGATGTGCTGAGGGCCCTCCCCATCCATCACGAGTGCCGGATCCGAGCGGTTCATGCGCATGTTCGGATAGGCGAGCTTGACATCCGGGTAAGGCCACGGCCACGAGGTCGACAAGGTGCCCACCGAGGACATGTTGCCGATCTTGTTGTAGACGGTCTGATGGACGTGTCCGTGGAAGGACATGACGCGCTCAAATTTGCCCAGGATCTCGCGTATCTGCGGTGCATCCTCGGTTTGAAAATTCCAGCGCGGATAGTAGTCCCACAACGGCGAGTGCGTGAAGATCACCACCGGCGTGTCACCGCTCAGCGCCTTCACGTCTTTTGTGAGCCACTCGAGCTGCTCCTCGCGCACGCCCCACGGGCCGCAGATCGGGCTTTCCAGCATCTCCATGGTGTCCATGCGCTGTTTGGGGGTCATGCCGGCGGCCGTCCAGAAATCACGTACCAGGATGGAGTTCATGCCGATGAAGTGAACGCCCTTGTGGTCAAACGACCACGTCGGTTTGCCGAAGCGGCCGCGCCACGCTTCACCCATGTCCAGGTACCAGTCGTGCTCACCGGGAATGAAGCGCACCGGCATGGCCAGCTTGGAAAGAATCTTCTGGCCCTTCTGCAGTTGATCGTCCCGGCCGTTTTGCGCGACGTCGCCGCAATACATCACGAAATCCGGCCGCGGGGTCATGGCGTTGACCTGATCGACCGCGAGGGCGAGAAATACGTCGAACTTGTGATCCGGGATGCTGAAGAGATGGGCATCCGTGAGGATTGCGAACCGGAAGGGTGTCACCTTTTTCGACGTGGCCGCAGCTTCCACCCGCACCATACCGAAGTTGATGCCGACGGCGCTGGCCACAAGCGACGCAGCGCCGGCACGTCCGGTGATCGTCACGAAATCCCTGCGACTGAGCTTCTTGGCGTCTTTCACTGAGTCCTCCCCTGGTGAGCGAGCCGCGCGAGACAGATCCGCACGGTCTCGTCAATGTCGAACTATGGCGTTCGATTCCCCCGGCCAACCCTCAAGCGAGGTTGAGACTGCCCCATCGAGGGCAACATTCCCAATTGAATGTTTGAATGTCCACGATAGGGCTACCCTATGATCCGATCCTGACAATGCGAGGTCCCTCCGTGCAAAGGGTCAGGCTACCCACGGCTGCCTCGATAGACCGGGTCTATGGTCGAGCGAAATAGAATCTATTGGATTCTCCGCGGTCGTCGGTATCTACTCGGGAGCCAGGGAGGGGCGCCGAAGTGACACTAACGGAACTACGCTATTTGGTGGCGCTTGCGAATCGTGGACACTTCGGTCGCGCCGCAGAAACCTGTCACGTATCCCAACCGACCCTGAGCACGCAGATCAGGAAGCTGGAGGAGTCACTCGGCGTCACCCTGATCGACCGCAATGCAAGATCGTTCTCGCTCACCGCCACGGGAGAGAAAGTGGTGGAGAAGGCACGCAAGATCCTCGGGGAAGTCGATGCGCTGCTGGTCTCTACCCGACGGTCTCATGAGCCGCTGACGGGCCGGCTGAATCTAGGGGTCATCCCGTCATTGGCCCCGTATCTTTTGCCGAGGCTGCTTCCGCTCATCAAGGCTCACTACGCGCGGCTGCTTCTGGTGGTCCACGAGGATCTCACGGAACATATATTGGATCGACTGCGGGCGTATCAGATCGATGCGGCGCTATTGGCGCTGCCTCTGGACAGCGGCGACTGGGACGAAATTCCGCTGTTTGACGAGCCGTTCTGGTTCGCCTGCCCCGCCGAGCATCCGCTGGCGGCATTGAAGAGCGTCAGCGAAGCGCATTTATATCAATTGCCGCTGCTGTTGCTCGCCGACGGGCACTGCCTGCGCGGCCAGGCGCTGGCCGCCTGCGGGCGGACGGCGGCAGACGACCAGCAAATCGACGACTTTCGCGCGGCCAGTCTGGAAACGATTTGTCAGCTGGTCGCGGCGGGCTTCGGCTGCACCTTGTTGCCGGCCCTTGCGGCGCGTTCGTCGCAGGACACGAATCCTTCCCTGGTGATCCGGCCGTTCCGGTCTCGCAAGGCGAACCGACGCATCGGCCTGGTATGGCGCCGCGGACATCAGAAGGCGTCAGAACTCGCGCTGCTTGCTTCGCTGATCAGAGACCATCCTCCGGAAGGCACGCGGACCGCCTTGATGAACGAACGAGCGGTGCGCGTTCGCGCGTAGCGACACGCCGGCACCAACGCTGGCAGGACCCCTGACTTCGCCACGCCCTGCACGCGCACCCGAGTTCATTGGCGCGATGCAGCAAAGAAACCGCCCCTTGCTGCACGAAAAGCACGCGAACCCCCTGATTTGCGAGCCATTCTTTTCCAAAACTGAGGGGGATCATGCAATGAAGCACATGCCTATTCTCTCGGCCATCCCGATCACCGCGCTGCTTGTGGCCGCGGGTACCGCGTACGCTCAGCAACCGCCCGATGTCGTGCAAAGCGACACCCACAGGTGAATTCGGCACAAGCGGCAAAGATTGCATCACTGGAGCGGCAATTAGCCGGCATTCGGGCCAGAGCCATCGACAATTTCAAGAGACAGCAACCAGCTTAGGTGCTATTTAAGAGCTCAGGCCCAAGGGTGGAGCCGCATGGATTCACTAAAGAAACAACCAAAAAATCCGAGGGAGTAGCCATGAATCTTGCAATCAAATGTTCGATAGCTCTGTTTGCTGCGGGGAGTGCTTATGGTCAACAACCGCCGGATGTCGTGCAGAGCGACGACGTTGCGAATACCGCGATGGGCACAGCCGCATTGCAGAACGTAACCCCGAACTCCTGCCAATATTGCGGAATTGAGAATACAGCGGCAGGGGCCTATGCCATGCAGAGCAACACCAGCGGCGGGGGAAATGTGGCGATGGGCTTTCTCGCCATGCAGTACAACCTAGTTGGTCATAACAACACGGCCGTCGGGGACTCGGCACTGCAAGACAATACTACGGGGTACTACAACACCGCGTTCGGATCGGGCGCGTTGCTCCGCAGCACGACGGCGTGGAACAACACCGGGATCGGCCTCGACGCACTTATTTATAACACCACAGGGGGGAACAACACCGCATTGGGCGCGAATGCACTCTTCAGCAACACCACCGCGGGAGAAAACACCGCCACCGGTTACAACGCACTTTATTTCAACACGACCGGGTACGCCAACACCGCGGCCGGCGCCAATGTTCTGTATTCAAACACCACCGGCTACCAAAATACGGTCACGGGCTTTCAGGCGCTTTATTTCAATACGGTGGGCAATCACAACACCGTCTCCGGCTTCGAGGCCCTATATTCGAACACCAATGGCAGCAGCAATACCGCGGATGGAAACAATGCTCTCTATTCGAATACCACCGGGTACCACAACACGGCTTCGGGCTCCAACGCGCTCTTTGCGAATACGACCGGCATCACCAATGTCGCGGTGGGTTTGGAGGCGCTGTATTCCAACACGACCGGCTCTAACAACATCGCGGTGGGCACTAACGCGGGTTATAACTTGACTTACGGGAATAATAATATCGACATCGGCAATGAGGGTGCCGCGACTGAAAGCGGGGCGATCCGTATCGGAACGCCAAGCACGCAAACAGCGACTTACATCGCGGGAATTACAAGCGCCAAGGTTACGGGTAGCGCCGTGTATGTCACCGCCTCGGGACAATTGGGCGTGCTTGCGTCATCAGAACGATACAAGACCGACATCTCCTCATTGGACGCGAGCTCGGAGAAGCTCAAGCAGTTGCGGCCCGTGAGCTTTCACCTGAAGAGCGATCCTCATGGCGCCATTCAATACGGCTTGATCGCCGAGGAAGTCGACAAAGTGTATCCGGAGCTCGTGATTCGCGACGACGCCGGCAAGGTTCAGGGAGTCCGTTACGACGAACTCGCCCCATTGCTCTTGAATGAAGCGCAGAGGCAGCAGCGGATCAATGAATCGCAGGCAACGGAAATCCGGGAGCTGAAGCGACTTGTCGTCGCGATGCAGGCGAATCTCGATAAACTGCAAATCGGGACCGAGCTTGTCGCCCGGCGCTGAGCGGATCGATAGGCACTGGCTGCCTTGCCGACAAGGCAGCCAGTATTCACCCCGCTGAATTGCACCCCAGAATTCTTACACCTGTCGTTCGGTAGGAAATTGCTGGCCGCCGCGAACAGCAGGGTTCTCATGGAGTAGGGAGTAGTTTGATATGCAGAACGCAATCATAAGCCGAGCATTTACGGCAACCATTCAGGGATTGGCTTTCATGGCGCTGTCCGCGTCGGCGGTAATGACTGGCGGAGCCACGGCGTTCGCTCAGACGCCGCCAACCATGGTCCAGAACGTGGACGAACCGGCACGAAACCCATTTCAGCAGACGGTGTTCATCAGCGCTGGGTGCAGCGGTCCTTGCGATGTGGTGTTCAGCAAAGTGCCGGCGTCCAAGTTGCTCCGAATTACTTATGTCTCTTGTTGGTTTCAAGTTGGCGACACCAACGGGGTCAGGCTGGTCTATCTGAGTAACGGAGAATTGACACCCAAGTATGCATTCATCTCCGGGGTAGCCCAAGGAGACCCAAGCTATGTGGTGGCGGCTGCTCAAATAAATCTCTATTCGAGCGGCGGAAAAATCCCGGTTATCACAATCGACCCGACCTCGGCGACCCTGTCGAATGGTCAGTGCACGCTCTCCGGCTATTTCGTCACCCTCTGACGCAGTAAATCCGAAGCAGTTGCTCTCGCATCCTGCGCAACGGAGGCCATGAGGCCGTCGCGCCCCCCGTGGCCTGGCGCTGCCTGTAAATAGTCGAGGCATGTGGGGCGACGAGCGCTGCGTGCGGATACTCGAGTGATGTCGTACCCGCCGTCCGCGACATCAGCCGTACGGCGATCGGACCACGAATGAGGATCGAATATCTGCGATCGTCGGCGTACCCGCCTGTCGCATGATGGCCGACAGCTCGCGGTTAAGGATGTCGATCACCGCTTCGACGCCGGGTCGGCCGAACGCGGCCAGTCCCCACGCTTGCGGGCGACCGAGTCCGACGGCGGTTGCGCCGAGCGCCAATGCCTTGAACACGTCTGTGCCCCTGCGAACGCCGCCGTCGAGAAATACAGGGATGCGACCGCGCACACCAGCCGCAACCTCTGGCAGGCAATCCACCGTGGCACGCTGGGTATCTTCGTTGCGGCCGCCGTGGTTTGAAACGATGATCGCATCAGCGCCATGCTCCACCGCAAGGGCGGCGTCCTCCTCGGTAACCACCCCTTTAATCAGCAGCTGGCCCTTTACCTCGACTCGAAGCCTATCGAGAAAGGCCGGGCCCAAATCGGGTGGTACGAGTGTCGTGACTCGCGAGACATCCAAGCCCGCGAACATTGGGCCCCGGCGCCACATGTCATGGGAGTTGCCTACGTGGCAATCCGTGCAACGCCGGTTATCGGCGAGCATTGCCCGCTTCAGCGTCTCGTTATTGCGCGCGCCCCGGGAGTCCGCGGTAAGAACGATATCAGGACAGCCTGCATCCCGGGCATGCCGAATGATGCCGGTCGTTACGGACCAGTCGTCGGTGGGGTAGAGCTGCTGCCAGACCGCTCCGCCGCGGGCGGCAACCACGGCCTCTATCGGCAGGGAGGTACCCGTGGAGAGCATCATTTGCACCGACCGGCTGGCCGCTGCCCTCGCGACGGCGAGTTCGCCGTCCGGATTGAAAGCGCGCATCGCAGATACCGCAGAGAGATAGATCGGAGTGGACCATGCCGCACCGAAGACCCGGGTTGCGGTCGTCAGATGCGCCAAATCGCTGAAGCGGTGGGCGCGGATCTCGTAGTGAGAAAACGCATCGTGATTTCGAACAACGGTGCGGTCGTCGTCTGCTCCCGTAGCAATATAGCCGAAGTGGGCCGGCGGGAGCGCCGCTCGCGCCAGCGGCTCAAATTCCTGGACATTCAACACCTGGTCGGCTGATGTGACGGCAGGCGGCGAGCGGTGGAACTTGACCGCGGGGGACTGCGCCGGCGTTTCCGATGCCGCAATGCCTGGGGCAGTCCCGAGCAGCGCTGCCATGGAGCCCAGGAAGCTGCGCCGATTCAAGAGCTTTCCTCGTCGCATGGCCCCTCCCGGCAGTCATTTCTTCAGCCGGCAGTCTACTGCAAGAACGATCGCACCCAATAGAGAATCATCGCGAATCGAGCGCGACCAAGACAACCATGGTGATGGCGGTGATATTGGGCGCCGCGGGGGCGATCGACGCATTCAAATAGAACTGCGACCTATTAAGCGACGTCGCTTCGTGCCTCGCGCGGTCGGTTCTGATCGATCACGATCAGATCATTGCTGACCAACTGCCTCATGAATCCGCAATAACTGCAGTAACGTTGGCCGAACTCGCGGCCACGCCTCGCGGACTTGCTCATCGCCTCAACGGCTGCGGCAAATGGATTACCGCTCTACACGCGCAACCCCTCCGACTTCGCCGCGCAAAAGCGTGTTAGCATTCGGCGATATTCGAGCAATGCTTCGGGGTCTGCCGGGAGGATTATTTGGATGGGAGAGATGCAGTCAGTGCCCAAAGAACCGGTGCTGGGGGCTGCTCCCCTTTCTCCGTCCACTGTACGACCTTCGCGTCACTCCGCTCTGGTTCGCGCTACGCATTGGATCACCGCCCTGTCTTTTCTGGCTCTGCTGGTCAGTGGGATAGAGATTTTGATCTCCCATCCGCGCTTCTATTGGGGCGAGAACGGGAATGTGTTGACGCCGGTGTTGTTCAAGCTGCCGATTCCATCGTCGAGGTCGTTGGTGCCGACCGGTTACGGGTATGTGTTGCCAGATCAGAACGGATGGAGCCGGTACCTGCATTTTCAATCTGCTTGGCTGGTGGTGTTGACCGGCTTGGTTTACGTAATTGCGGGCCTCGTATCAGGACATTTTCGCAGGGACCTGCTGCCGCGTGGAGAAGACGCCTCGTGGCGGGCGCTCTGGAAGACGATTGCCAGTCATTTGCGCTTCGAGCGACCGACTGCGGCAGAAGCCTGGTCTTACAACCTGCTGCAACGGCTTAGTTACCTGTTCGTGATATTTGCATTGTTTCCCTTGGTCATCTGGACGGGGCTGGCGATGTCTCCGGCATTTACCTCGGCGCTTCCGGCGAGCGTCACTTTGTTGGGCGGGCGACAATCAGCGCGCACCATTCATTTTTTCGTTGCCGTGTCGCTGCTGCTGTTTTTCCTGATCCATGTCGGGATGGTTTGGTTTGCCGGATTCCGCAGCCGCATGCGCACCATGGTGACGGGTCGGATTGATGGACCTTTGGAGGATGCATGACCGATCTCTCGCGACGCAAATTGATCAAAACCGGGCTCTCCGCGGCGGCGGGTGTTACGGGTTTGGGAGTGGCCACGGGCTTGGCGAAGAACTACGGGCTGATCCCGCCAGACCACGGAGGAATCTGGGGCGCCGGTGAAACGCTGAATTATGCCTCCTACCGGCTGCTGACGAATCACTCGATGGCGCGTGAATTTGCGCGAAGCGAGATTTCGGCAACGCCACTCGCAAACGAAATGCCGCCGCTGAATGACGCGTTCAAGAAACTCCAAGCGGGAGGTTTCGCGGATTGGCGGCTCACCGTCGATGGGCTGGTAGATCGGCCCGGAATGTTCTCGTTGGATCAGTTGAAGGGCTATCCGCCGCGCAGCCAGATCACTCAGTTGGCGTGCGAAGAGGGCTGGTCGTATGTAGCCGAGTGGACCGGTGTGCCTCTCTCGCATGTACTTGAGGTGGCCGGGATTCAGCCGCAAGCCAAGTACGTCGTCTACTTCTCGATTGATCCCGACTGGTGGGACAGCATCGATATGGCCGACGCATTGCACCCGCAGACGTATCTGGCCTATGGAATGAACGGCGGAAATCTTCCCGTTGGGAATGGCGGGCCGTTACGCATGCGGGTTCCGCGGCAACTTGGGTACAAGAACGTTAAGTTTATTACCCGCCTCGCGGTTACGGACGATCTGAGGAAATTCGGCAACGGTTTGGGTTCTGCGTCTCCTGAGGGTGGATATGCGTGGTTTGCGGGGATCTGACGTCAACGGGGCGCCGTCTGCTAGTTACCCGCTTGTCGAGACCAACATCCGACATCAACATCGGTTCCGGGTCGAACCCGACCCTATGGACAAGACCGCGTGTGAAATCTCGGACCCGCAACGCATTTACGGCGCCAGCACCAGTTTAATACCCGCCTCCACGTCGCGCAGTGATTGCGCAGGCAACCGTCCGACAGCCGCTCCGCGGCTATACCTCCGCTGCAAGCAGCGACGACCAGGATCACGCTAAGCAGCCGTTCTCGCGCCCGCGGGTCGCGATATTCTAAAACCTTCGCGATTTAAGCCAGTACTCGACAATCGCGTGGGGGCGCAGAGAATGCGCGATGTATGCCAAGAAGGAAGGAGCTATGACGCAAGGAGCACGGCGGTGGATCGGACTCCTTATTGTGTGCGCGTTTATTCCGGGGTGTCTGTTAAATTCTGTGCACCCAATCAGCGGACCTCCGACGACGAAGCCGGACAGGGCTCACGCGATTGTGGTGATCGGGATCGGTCTCGATGTGACGTGGCCGTACTCAGAGTTCAACCTGACTTTCCCTGAGTACTCAGTCGAGATGCAGAGCATTACGGGAAATTGCTTCCACTACAATCGCATCGAGGCCACACGCCCGCCGATTCCCGCCAAAGTGGCGTATCTTGCGTTTGAAGTCCCAACGAATGCTTACGTATATATAAGCCCTCTGGATATCGCGGATACTCATCACGCGCCATCACCATTTGGACACGCGTTCATCGCGCCACCGGGTGCGACGGTCTATTTTGGCGACTATGTTTTGGTCGGCAATAAGACCGTGGAATTTCGGCGAGACATCAATGCAGCGCGGCTTGCCGCTAAGAAGCTTCTTCCGCATGACGCCCTATTAGAACTTGCGGAGTCGACCGTCGCACCGGGCGCTCATATCCCGTTATGTACCCCGTGATCGAGCAGTCATTTACGCGCGCCAGAAAGCAGGCACCCGCCACAGACGGCAGTGGGGCCGAGTCCAGCCACATGCGATCGATCCGTCTACCCGTCGAGCGCGATCGCCAACCTAATCGCCCTTGTAAGTAGCCAGCGATATTTGGCTACGTAGCCGAACTCGCCACGAGACAGGATCAACTCCCGGCGCCCATCTTCGGCTTCGCGGCCCAACATGGGATGGTCCTCGAGCAACTCGAAGGCCCGCCTGACGCTGACCGTGCGCTTGCGCGCAAGCTTCGGATTGTGTTCCGCGAGGAAGTCGAACAACCGCTCTAGTGCTTTCCGCGCACGGTTTTTAAGGCTCCAGATTGGCTCCTTAAAGAAGCGGACTCCTCAACCGCAAGTTGGAACATGAAATCGGCCTGATAGCGGCCCGGATTGCGACACACTGCACGGGAAGCGCCTTTGTCGCCACGTGTTAAGGGTGGCCCGATATCTGCTCGCTCTACGGGCGACATTCGTCCGATTGACGCGCGTTCCAGTACACTTTGATCAAAACTGGGGTCATCTGCCAACATGACCTCAATGTCGAAGGGGTATGGGCATGGATGAAGGAGACGGCGAAGGGCGGGCTACAAGCGCGCAATCCGCAACGCCCGACGTATTCATCAGCTACGCCTCACAGGACGCTGCCGTTGCCAGTGCCGTGGTCGCGGCCCTGGAGCGGCAGGGAATCAAGTGCTGGATCGCGCCTCGGGACGTGACACCCGGCGCGCTCTACGCCGACGAAATCATTCGCTCGATCAATGGGGCGAAGGCCCTCGTGCTGGTGCTCTCGACTAGCGCGGTTGCGTCGCCGCATGTCGGCAAGGAGATCGAGCGAGCCTCTTCCAAGAGGCGGCCGATCATTGCAGTCAGGATCGATTCGGCACCGTTGACAATGGCCCTCGAATATTTCTTGAGTGAGTCGCAGTGGGTCGATATAGGAGCCGACGGCACCGAGGCTGCCTTTGCGAAGCTCGTGGCTGCGGTCCAACGACACTTGACGCCCACCCCGATGGAGGAGCCTAAGCGGCATGGTGGCACGGCACAGCAGGTATCCGAGCCGCTCCGGCGTACGGCAACGAGTGCAAGGCCGAATCGGCGACTGGGCCGCCCATTCGTTGCGATTATTAGTGCCGTGATCGCCGTCATCGGCGCTTACCTCGTGATGGACAAACTCTGGCTGTCGAAGCACGTTGCCCAGGGAACGCCTCCAGCGGCAGTAGCACCGCCAGAAACTCCTGCCCCAGCAGCGATCCCTGAGAAGTCGGTCGCGGTCCTGCCCTTTGTCGATATGAGCGAGAGGCACGACCAGGAGTATTTCGTGGACGGTCTTTCGGAAGAACTCATCGATCACCTGGCGCACAACCCGGATTTAATGGTCGCTGGTAGAACATCCTCGTTCCAGTTCAAGGGCAAGAACGAGGACATGCGCTCAATTGGGCAGCGGCTCGGGGTAGCCACACTTCTGGAAGGTAGTGTGCGCACATCGGGAAGAAATCTGCGCGTCACGGCGCAGTTGATCAAGGGCTCGACTGGCTCGCACCTCTGGTCTCAAACCTACGACCGAACCATGGGAGATATTTTCAAGGTGCAGGACGAAATTGCCACGGCGGTCGTAAACGCCCTACAAGCAGCAATCGGCCCTCGCACCACTTTTTCCGGAGACAACTCTTCGAACATCGAGGCTTATAATTACTTCCTGCGCGGCCGATATTTCCTGCAGAAGAATACGCGACAGGATTGCGTTGTGGCTCTCGAAGCATTCCAGCAAGCGATCAGGCTCGATCCACACTACGCGGCGGCTTGGGCGGAGACTGCGCGGACGTATAATGAGCTGGGGAAATCTGGATGGATGCCACCAAAGGAGGCCTACATCAAGGCGCGTCAAGCAGTTGATCGTGCCTTGAGCATCGACCCGAATTTGGCAGTCGGCCACTCCATCCTCGTTGCCCTTGATTCGAACTTTCTGTTCGACTTCGATGCCGCTAGCAAGGAACTGAACCTGGCTCGTAAGTTGGACCCATCGCTGGCCGATCTAATCAACTCCGAGGGCGTGGACGCACTGCGGGCAGGTCGAGTGGACGATGCCGTCAACACCTTTCGGCAAGCAACCAAACGCGATCCCCTCAATACGCGTTGGTGGGACGGCTTGTCGTATGCGCTATACGCTGCCGGCCGCCTTAAAGAGGCTGAGAGCGCCGCACGCACCTCTATAGAGCTGAACCCGACCTCCAATGGCGCTCACTGCAACCTAGGAGAAATCCTGCTAGCCGAGAAGGCTACCGACGCAGCATTGGCTGTGATGAGCGCCGAGCCAATTTCGGACACGCGGATCACCTGCATGACGGACGTATTGTGGGCACTCGGTCGTCGCGCGGAATCGGACGCGTTGCTTGAGGAAGAAAAGGCAAAATTCTCCGATACGCAAGCATTCAGCATCGCGGATAGTTACGCGCTTCGGAACGATACTGATGAGGCGTTTAAATGGCTCAATCGCGCTTACGAGAACCGCGAGCCATATGTCTCAGTTGTTCTCGGGGATCCGGCATTTCAAAAACTGCGCGGCGATCCGAGGTTAGCCGACTTGCTTCGCAAAATGACCCTACTGAAATAGCCGCACGGCGCACTCTGATTGGGAAATTGGGCTTACCGAAAGCGGCAGTTTGCCACGGTAAGCTGGGGGTCGATACGGGCCTCCGGACGGGAATGTTGGCGACGGGCAGCGTCCGGCCAACTCCGGAAATTCAGCCAATCGAAATGACCTCTCCGATGCCGTCGTTCAGCAGGGGCCGCACGCAGCTCCATGACGCCGGACTATCACCAGCAGTACCTCGCGAAGAATCCGAATGGGTACTGCGGGATCGGGGGCTGCGGAATTCCCTTCAAACTCGCGGAGTTACAGGTGGGGGAGAAGGCGTAGTCTTCGCTATGCCGCGGGTTCCAACGGGAAGTCGCGTGGTTAGCATCGGCCTGCCCGAAGATTCCACGTATTTCTGCAGAAAAAGGCAGGCTGGGTTCGCTGCTGACGTCTACCGGAAGTCTACCGTCTACCGAACCTCAGGATAGTCCGCGGCGAAGGGATAGCGTGGTTCCGGCAATTCGAAGAACTCATTGCGCCGGGCCTTCGTCGTAGTCGACATAGATATCGACACCAAGACCCAGCTCCCTCTCGGAAAGCCGTCGCAACAATCCGGGCGAGATTTCAAGGCCTCTGTTCCAACTTCGAATCCACGCGCCAACGACAAATCGAACCCTGAATCGCATCGCCAATGACCTCCACACGGAGAGGTCGTCGGTCATACTTTCAAGGAGGTTAGCGACCTGCGGTTCGAGCGGTCCGCCCGGAACCTCGCGTGCATTCAGTATCCACTTTCCAGTCTTTTCAATACGCGTGCGGTCGTTCTTGTGGACAATATCGCCCTTCAGACTTGATGAGGTCGGCTTTCTGCCGAGGACAGCCGAAAGCTCGGCGGGATTGAGTTCATCGCCGTAGTAGCCGAGGCAGATGTGGTACTCATCGACCTCACCACCTGCAACGAGTATGGCGTCTTCGAGCGCGGCCGGCGGTTGCCTTACGAACTTGGGCATCTGGGCGACAAGTCCCGGTTTATTAGGTTGGCGCGGACGAGAGCGCGTCAGCCCTAAGGGGCTTGATCCTGGGCCGCTTCTTCTTCGCGGCGTGCCACAAATCAAATGAAGCCTGCATAGTGAGCCAAGATTCAGCCGACCGTCCCAGCGCTGCCGCAAGACGAATGGCCAGTTCGGCGCTGACGGCGGCGCGACCGTTTACCACGCGTGACAGCGCAACGCGCGAAACACCTAGCCGCTTTGAAAACGCCGTTACTGTCATTCCGCCGTCGGCCCGTAGAACGGTGTCCTGAAGTATTTCCCCGGGGTGCGGCGGATTGTGCATGCGTGTCATGGATTAGATCCCTCAGTGATAGTCCTGATAATCGATCAGAACTGCATCGACGCCTTCGAACATGAACGTCAGTCGCCAATTCTCGTCCACCCACACCGACCAGTGACCATTTAGATCGCTCTTGAGTGGGTGTAGACGCCACCCCGGACGGTTCATATCCTCTGGGCCTCGTGCGGCGTCCAACTGACCGAGTTGCAGCCGCAGCCGCTTCGCGTGCTTTGGTTGAATACCGGCCTTCTACCCAGTACGAAAGTAACGTTCCGGCCCGCGATGGCGGAAGTCCTTGATCATGGAATAGTGTATCTCCTAGCGATACAGTAAGCAATTGCACCGTGGTCTAGCGCGGTGTCGGCGACATCGTCTACCGGAAGTCGACCGAATGACAGTGTCGGTGAGTATAACTGCGCGAATACATCAGAAATTCCAGCTTCAATGCCGACTACCACCAGCAGTACCTCGCGAAGAATCCGAATGGGTACTGCGACATTGGGGGCTGCGGAGTGCCCTTCAAACTCGCGGAGTGAAAAGTGGGGGAGAAGGCGTAGTCGACGGTACACGGAGGGTCCTCCCGGAAGTCGCATGGTTAGCAGTTTCCTGAGGCAAGACCCCGCGGGTTTCTGCAGGAAAATGTCGACTGATTTCGGCATACACGTCTACCGGAAGTCTACCGGTGATTCGCGCCCCGGAAAGTCCTCGGCGAAGGGACCAGCGGCAAGCGGGAATCGTACCCCGGCGCCAGTCATGCGGGTGGCCACGGCCGCGACCTGAAAAGTGCTCAAAGGCGTCGAATAGTCGCATTGGACCCCAGTCTTATACGTTGTATTCCTGGAGGACGCCCTCGCGTCGCGCCGTGGGCCAGGGTCGGCGCAAGGTTCGAAGCTATCTTGGCTAACTTGACAAGTGACGCTTGTCAGCGTACGTTTTAACGATCGGCGTGATCCTGAACCAATGATTGTCAGCTTCCGCCACAAGGGCCTCGCGCGCCTATACCAGCGAGTAGAGCGCCGAGGAATCGCCGCGGATTTGGTGCCGAAAGTTGAGCGCGTTCTTGCGCGATTGGACGTAGTGACAAATGCGGGGCAGATGGATCTGCCGGGATGGAAACTGCATCCGCTGAAAGGGAAGTGGAAAGGGTTCTGGTCGGTCTGGGTGTCTGGAAACTGGCGGATCATCTTCCGCTTCACGGGCGCCGATGCTGCCGATGTCGATCTGGTTGATTATCACTGACGGAGAATGTGCTCATGACGATGAAATTACCGCCGCACCCCGGATTGTCGGTGCGCTTTGATTGCCTGGAGGCACTAGGGCTTTCTGTAACGGCCGGCGCAAAGGTTCTGGGCGTTACCCGTCAGGCGCTGAACAACCTCGTCAATGAGAAGGCCGGAATTTCGCCCGAAATGGCGATCCGGCTCGATAAGGCGTTCGGAGGCACGGCAGAAGCTTGGCTGGCGCTGCAGACAGCGTACGATCTTGCGCAGGCGCGAAGGAAGATGCTGGCAAATGACGTAAAGCGCTATTCGGCCAGGAATCGCAATGAACGGCTACGCGCGGCGTAGGACCCGCTATGAGGACAATGGATTGATAAGCGGGGCAACAGGCTCGCAGATACGGACGACAGGAAAGCGATTGGCAGCTTTGGCGCAGAAATTGTCTTTACCACGGACGCAGAAGTCCTCGAGGAGCGGTGGCGTACTCCCTCGGAGACCGTAAATATCGATTCGGTCGACAATGTGCGAATCAATGAACCGATCTACGCATTCGTTGTTTTCAGTGGCTGCAATCCGAGCGTAGCCGGCACGTGCAACGTGTCGATGAGCTTTCGCGTGCTGCGGCCAGACGGCAAGGTCTACGCAGATACGCCGAGCATGGAAGTTTGGCAGGATAAGCAGGCTCCGCCAGGGCGGGCATTGGCGCTCAGTGTGCAGTACCTGCGTGTTCGTATCGAACCACACGAACAACGCGGTCGCTATACAGTCGAGGTTCAAGTCCGCGACGAGAACAGTGGCAAGATTATCGCCCTCAGGAAGCGCTTTGGCGCGGCTGACCGTTGATTTCTGGTGCGATTCGGTCAAGCGCCATAACCGCCATAAAGACGTGGATTTCATGGCAAATCCAGCCGCAGCGCCGACTATCAACAGCAGTACCTCGCGAAGAATCCGAACGGATATTGCGGGATAGGAGGGTGTGGAGTGCCCTTCAAACTCGCGGAGTTACAAGTGGGGGAGAAGGCGTAGCCGACGGTACACGGAGGGTCCTCCCGGAAGTCGCATGGTTAGCAGTTTCCTGAGGCAAGACCCCGCGGGTTTCGGCAGAAAACTCCAGCGTGTTAACGGTGCTGACGTCTACCGGAATTCTACCGGCGGCCGCGGTTCACGACGGTGAGCGGGGAAGCGTTTGGGCGTGGCTCTGCGTCGGTGGCACTCGCGGTGTTGTGACTGGCGACCAAGCTCGAGCCGGCGTCAATGGCGTGCTGTGCACCGGCCTTGCCGCGTCAGCATATTCTCGCTGATCCCATCTGGTACGATGTACCCGGCGAGGAGATGTCTAATGCATATTCACTTGCCGAAACCGCTGCACGGCTGGCGCGCCTTGCTTAATGAGGTCTTCGTGATCGTGCTCGGCATTTTGATTGCGCTCTCGCTCGAGCAGCTAATCGTTTCAGTTCACGAAAGGCGGATCGCGGGCGAGGCGCGGGAGTCCATCAAAGCGGAGGTGCGCGAAAATCTCTTCTGGATCAAGGAGCGGGAACAACGCGAGCCCTGCATCAGGCGCCGGCTCACCGAGCTAGACGATCTGCTTCAGCGTGCGCGGGCCGGCGCGGCTACACCCCTTGTTCATTATCTAGGTGTTCTGCCGCACGCCAAGATCACCAACCTGCGCTGGGAGGCCAACGCCCAGGCAGGCCGGACGAGTCTTTTCTCGGGCGAAGAGCAGCGCATGCTCGGCAATTTGTATTTCACTACGGAACAGTTCCGCGCCGCACAGAGTCAGGAAGAAATCATCTGGTCGAAGATGCGATTCATCCAGGGGTTGCCGCAGTTCTCGCCGCTCGAAGCCCACGATCTCGCAATGATGCTGGGCGAGGCGCGTTATCAAAACTGGGTTGTACTCTTGACTATTCACCGGGCGCAGCAATGGGCCGCTCGCATGCAGCTTGCGGCCGCCAATCCTGTCCAGATCGAAGCACCGACATCGACACGTGCGCAAATCTGCGAGAAGCTGACGGCGCCATTTATTGCCTCAGACAACTCTTCTGGCCCCGACGCCTTCGCTGAGCCGGAGGATATGCCGTAGGAATCGAGGCACGGCGGCGGTGACTGCGGCGCCGATCTTGAGCACGGTCTGGCCTGCCGCGGTGTTGTTCCGCCGGCCGAATCCCCTGGGTTCTAATGATCCGCGCCCGGTCCGACTGGGGCTTCGGTTGGCGCGGCACTGACGGCCGTCGCCGCCGCCGCATCTGCGGCAGGCGATGCGGCGGTGGACGGCGGTCCACCAGGAGCCGCGGTGTCGGACAACGGGGCATCGGTCGAGAGCGCCGCATCTTCGGCACGTCGAGTCATGACGATGATGCTGATGCGCCGATTGATCGGATTGAGCGGCTCGTCCTTGACGAACAGTACCGAGGAGGCAAGACCCACGACTCGTGCAATCTTTTGTTCGTCCAGGCCGCCGGCGATGAGTGCACGGCGTGCCGCGTTCGCGCGATCCGCCGACAGCTCCCAGTTCGAGTAGAGCTTGGTGGTCCCGGGATACGGTTTGGCATCCGTGTGTCCCGAGACACTGATGCGGTTGGGGACTCCGTTCAGATATTTGGCTACCTCCCGTAAAATTTGCGTCGTGTAATCTTTCAGGGTGGAGCTGCCCGTGTCGAACATCGGACGGTTTTGCTTGTCGACAATCTGGATTCGCAGGCCCTCCGGCGTGATGTCGAGTAACAGCTGGTCTTTGAAGGGCTCCAGGGCCTGGCCCAGGCTAATGGCCTTTTTGAGCTCCTCCAACAACGATTCGAGCTGCTCCTTCTCCTTACGCTCCTTCTCCTCCGCCTCCGCCGCCGACGAGCGGTCGGCGACGATGGTGGGCTGAGGCGGCGGATCACGGGTCTCGATCACTACTTTTGGAGCGTCGAGTCCGCCACCCAGCTTGATCACGCTAGCGCTGGCACCACCGGGACCGGCCTGTCCCGGTGCGGCTTTGACGCTGTGCCCCTGCTCCATGCTCGGGTTATTGAAGTACTTGAACAAGGCCGAGCGCTGCTCCTTGTTAAGTGATGCGACCAGCCACATGACCATGAAGAACGCCATCATCGCGGTGACGAAATCCGCGTATGCTACTTTCCAGGCACCACCATGGTGCCCGGCGGCATTCTTCTTTTTCTTGACGACGATAATCGGGCGCGCGGTATCTTCAGCCATGGTCGAAGACCCCTTCAGCCCTTGTTGCGAAGCTCTTTTTCGAGATCCTTGAAATTCGGGCGCACGGAACTGAACAACAGTTTGCGCGCGAATTCCACCGAGATCGTAGGTGGGTAGCCGCGGCCACTCGCCACCAGCGCCATCTTCACCACCTCAAACGCCTTGCCCTCCTCGTGCGCCCTGGCCTCCATCGCAGCCGCGATTGGGCCGACGAATCCATAAGCTACGAGGATGCCCAGGAAGGTTCCCACCAGTGCTGCACCGACGTGTTCGCCGATCTCTGCCGTGGTTGCTCCTTCGATGGTCGCCATGGTGGTGACGATACCCAACACCGCCGCGACGATGCCGAACCCGGGAAGCGCATCAGCCACCTTCTGCACGGCGTGTGCCGGTTCGAGTGCCTCATGATGATGCGTCTCCAGTTCGTACTCGAGCAGGCTCTCCAATTCGTGCGGATCCAGGCTTGTGCCCGACATCAGTCGCAGGCAGTCCGTGAGGAATTCCATCATGTGGTGATCAGCCATCACCACCGGGTACTTCTTGAAGATAGCGCTCTTGGAGGGTTCCTCGATGTGCTGCTCGATGGCCAGTAAGCCATCTTTGCGCACTACGACCAGGATGTCGTAGACGAGCTTCAGCAGCTGGACGTATTCCGGACGACCATATCGAACGCCCTTGACGAGCCCGATGGCGCCACTGAATGCAGCCTTCACAACCTTGATGGGATTGCTAATCAAGAATGCGCCGATCGCGGCGCCAAGAATGATGACCACTTCAAGCGGATGCCACAGCAGAAGCATACTGCTGCCGGTTGCCAGATAGCCGCCGATTACGCTTGCCAAGACGACGACAGTACCGATGATTGGGAGCACGCAGTCCCCCCCCGAGATGGAAATATAAAGGGCGGCACCAACCTCCCTGAGCCGAGTCGAGGCAGTCGTGTGCTCTAGTTAGTGTCGTCGTGTCGCGCCAAACCTGAACACCAATACGTTGCGGCGGCCACGGCGCGTGCCGCGAACCGCGACGTACCTCACAGTCGCGGCGCCGGCGCTGCGCGCAAGAGACCTCCGGGATTGCCGGTATTCGCGGAGGGGGAGTCATGTGATTCGCGTGTGAATCGATGCCGTGCCACGACTGCTCTCACAGGGAGCGCAGGGCAACTTGAGGGAGCCCGCCCCGACTTGCGATGTGCCCTGCCCGGCGATACAGTCCGGCTCAGGCCTTTCGTTCGGCCATTCACGAGCCCACCCTAAAAAAATTCCGGGGACGTATTATGAGACCGTTCAAGGTGTCGGCGATCCTAATCGGCGCTTGGGCGGTCTGCTCTGTGGCCGGGGCGCAAGAAGCTCCGCAAGCGATCGATGAGGGGGATCTGGTGACGCTCGGCGGCAACACCAGGTCCGAGGCAACGTCAGCGAATGACCGTGGTGCCGTCGATCCGGCCATGCCGCTCGAACACCTCGAGTTGCAGCTGCGGCGGCCGCCCGACCGGGAGCGCGAGGTCGAAGCCTTCATCGAGGCACTGCACGACCCCGCCTCGCCCAGCTTCCATCGATGGCTCACCGCGGAGCAATTTGGCCAGCGGTTCGGCGTCTCCCTTCCGGCCATTGCCGCGGTCCGCGGGTGGCTGGAAAAGTACGGATTTCGAGTCGGTCCGGTCTATCCGGGCGGCATGGTGATGGATTTTTCGGGTACGGCGGCGCAACTCTCGGCTGCGTTCCACACCTCCATCCATCAACTCCGCGTCGGCGGGGAGACTCATTTTGCCAACATGAACGATCCGCAGATTCCACGTGCACTGGCGCCGTTGATATCCGGCATCGTCAAGCTGAACGACTTTCGTCCGATGCGCAAACACCGGCCGAGCCCTAAGTATTCCGGGGGCTGCAGCGGCAGTCCGTGTTACCTCATGGCACCGGCCGATCTGGCCACGATCTACGATTTCAATGACCTATTCCATGCGAAATCGCCGATCACCGGCCAGGGTCAAACCATCGCGGTGGTCGAGGACACGAATCTGTACAGCGACGACGACTGGACCAACTTCCGGCGCATCTTCGGCCTCGACAGCTATCGAGGAGGCCGCATGTCCACCATCCATCCGCCGCCGCCCGCGGGTGGCGCGCCATGCACCGATCCGGGAGTCAACAGCAACGGCGACGACGTCGAGGCGACGCTCGACGCCGAGTGGTCCAGTGCCGCGGCGCCCGACGCCGTCATCCTGGTCGCCTCCTGCGGCGACTCCGCCACGGTAGACGGAGTCAGGCAGGCCATCCACCATCTCATCGAAAGCGCGTCGCCCCCGCCCATCATCAGTGTCAGTTATGGCATCTGCGAGACCGAGAACGGTGCCACCGCCAACGCATTCTTCTCCACCATCTACCAGCAGGCGGCCGCCGAGGGCATCTCCGTGTTCGTCGCCACCGGGGATTCCGGACCGGAGGACTGCGCACCCAACTACACGAGTCCCGCAAAATTTGGCATCGGCGTCAATGCCTGGGCATCGACGGTGAACAACGTGGCGGTCGGAGGCACGGATTTCAGCGACACTTTTGACGGCACCAACAAGGAGTATTGGGGCACCAGCCAAGGCGCGCCGTGGGGGACGGCCAAGTCCTATGTTCCCGAGATGGCGTGGAACGACACCTGCGCCAGCGAACAGACCATCATCACCTTCGGATATGAGACAGGCTATGGCGCCGATGGCTTCTGCAACAGCACCACTGCCTATCCTTATTACATAGGCACCGGCGGCGGGGAAGGTGGACCCAGCGGTTGTGCCACCGGCACCCCGTCGATCAAAGGGGTCGTGAGCGGCACGTGTGCCGGATGGCGCAAGCCTTCATACCAAGCGCTTTTCGGGATGCCGCCGGACGGCGTGCGCGACGTTCCCGATGTGTCCATGTTCGCCTCCGACGGGTGGGAGTGGAAGCACCAGTACCTGATCTGTTTCACCGATCCGAACCAAGGCGGGATCGCGTGCCAAGGGAACCCGGTGAATTGGGGACTCGGCGGCGGCGGCACCTCGTACGCCACGCCGATCGCTGCGGGCATTCAGGCGCTGGTGAACCAAAAAATGGGTGCGAAACAAGGTAACCCGAACTACGTTTACTATGCGCTCGCCCGGCAGCAATACGGTGACGACGGAAACGCGCGTTGCGATTCCAGCTTGGGGCCGCACGGCGACTCTCGGTGCGTATTTCACGACGTCACCCTCG